>Ga0265780_10000244_pt1 | contig 86208 bp, 84 predicted proteins | sample P1T30metagenome_FD_192432 | JGI IMG/M metagenome (GOLD analysis project Ga0265780, IMG submission 192432) | Plant litter microbial communities from East Loma Ridge, Irvine, California - P1 T30 | ecosystem: Environmental > Terrestrial > Plant litter > Unclassified | place: USA: California...
AAATGAGCAGGGATAATCATGTTAGCGAAGCTTTGCGCTTAAAGGGTTTGCCTATCTTATTCTGCTCATTTGTTCTTTTAGGTATTAATTTTAAACTAATTAAATATAAGAATTTACAAACATAGGAAGGGTTTGGCAATAGCGGGCGGAACGTCAAAAGTTCACGTTTTGTACTTCGATTAAAATTTGTATTTTAGTTGAAGGTTTCCGCTTCGATTGCCCCACCATCGCAAAGCCCCAAAACGTTGTGCGTCACTTTCGCGCGACATAAAACTGAATGAAAAACTAACAATAATGATTGAAATTAATAACAAAAATGACTAACTATTTACCATTAATCTTTGGAATCTCATCTTTGCTACTTGGAATTTATTTATTTCTAGTTTTTTTCGGAATTTATAAACCGAAAACTTCTGAACAAACTGCAGAGAAATCAGAAAGCATGAAAGTAATAATGAAAGTAATATCTATAATCTTAATTTTGAAAGGTTGCTATAACTTATTAAATCTTGATTCCGATACTTATAAAACAAACTCAACAAAATTAAAAACTGAATGGAACGAAACTGCAAAAGATAGTTTGAATAAATATTGCTTAATTGGAATGGGCGAACAGCAAGAAAAATATTCAAAAATTAACTTTGAATATTGTGATTGTACAACCAAAAAAATTATGAAAAGCTATACTCAAGAAGAATATGAAACGATAATTAAAAAACCAGTTAATGAACAAATGCAAATATTTACTGAACTTTTAAAAGATTGCAAAAAAGATTTGCAAAAGAAAAAAGATATTATCGAAAAAACTAATAAATAAAAAAGCGAACGCACAACAGGCGTTTGGCAAGATTGCGAATTTTGTAATAAATTCACGTTTACATTTCGCAAGAAATTTTATCTTTAACAGAAAATAATCAGTTCCGAAGTTCGCAACCTCGCAAAGCCCCGGAACGTTAACTGCAAGCTTATTGAAAATTGCGTAAAACTAGAACTTATGAATCGAATCGTAATTACAGAACAGAAAGTTTTAGAAGCTGAAAAGCAACTTTTGGACGCGATGAAAAAAAGCGACGTCGAAATTTTGGATCAATTGCTTCACGAAGATTTACTTTTTGTTCTTCCAACTGGAGAAGTAATCACAAAACAAATTGATTTAGAAACTCATAAATCTGGCAACTTAGTTTTAGAAGAAATTACTTCATCGATAGATTCGATAAAACTGATTGATGAAAACGTTGTGGTCACTTTATCATCAAGAATTGCGGGAAAAATGTTAGAGCAAAACTTTGAAGGTAATTTCCGTTATATTCGTGTTTGGAAAATATTTGATAATCAATTAAAAGTTATAGCCGGAAGTTGTGTGGCAATTTAAAGCCAGCAGTTAACATGAACTGTGTAAAAAACCAAACATTTTAAGCACATTTTACAACAAAATTATCCTGGTACATTGTTCTGTTTTTTACCACCCCAAAAACAATGTTGAGTAGCTTATTATACACCGAGTTACGGTTGCTTTTTTGTTCTTTCCTTTTTCGACTAATCGTTTAAAAAGCGCTTAAGATTTCATTGGAAAAATCAATGCCGCAATAGTTGTTTTTGTGTTCCAATTTATATACATTTATTTTAATTGAGAGAACAAACCAAGATCCTCGCACGAACTTTATGTTCAAATAAACTGTAAGGTCTGGAGCAAAAAAATGAGCAGGGATAATCATGTTAGCGAAGATTTGCGCTTAAAAGGTTTGCCTATCTTAAGTGGAAAAGAAGTTAGAAGTTATGAAATTGATGAAATAAAAAAAATTCAAAAATAACAGGAAGCAATAGCGCATGCAGTGGAATCGAAGAAACTTACATAGCTGATGGAAAAGGAAATTTAAAATTGACTAGAAAATTTGAACCGGACTAAATATAAAAGACAGATTCAATACTGCCAACAGCGGTTTACAAAAATTGGGGTATTGGTCTTTAACTCTCGCACTGTTTTGTACTCATGCGGTCAGTGATTTACCTAAAGTTAAGCTAACAAAATCCCCAACTTCTGCAAGCTCCTAGCCATTGCGCCTCACCTTTGAAAAAAACATCAACGATAATAAATACAATACATAATGAACAAATGCTTTTTAGTTTTAATAGTATTACTTTTTTCAATTTCTGGTGTTGCTCAGAAAAAAAAGAAACAAGATAGAATTCCACCTCCAGTTGTAAAAAAAGAAGTTCCACCATCACAAGGTACAACAACCCAAAATGATATTGAGTATCATATTGTTGCTCCAGAAAGTAGCTTAACTCAGATATATGCTATAAAAATTAATGGAGAAAAAATTAATATCAATACCCTCAAAGAACTTGACACCATAAATCTATCTCAAATAAAGAATATTAATATTACAACACGCATTTCAGGCAAATCATTGGATGTTAGTGTTTTAGAAAAAATATTGAATGACGGTTCTCAATTAGAAACTTTAGTTATTGATAATTTTGCAATAGAAAATTTTCCCGAGATAAAAATGCCTAGTAATGTCCTTAAAAAGCTCACATTAAATAAAAATAATCTAAAAACGCTACATCCAAGTATTTCAAACTTAGTCGCTCTGGAAGATTTTAGTTCTGGAAACCCTTTGCAAGATCTTCCAGAGACTTTTTTGCAACTTAAAAATTTAAAAGATTTGGGCTTAAACGATACCGAATTTTCAGAATTTCCAAATGTGATCTTTAGTCTAAATAAATTGTCTGTCTTATATATTTCAGGTAATTATAAGCGAGTTTGCAAGATAAAAGAAATTCAAGATTTATTCCTGCAATTGCCCAAACTTAAAGAATTTGGAGTCACAAATGCTTCTCTTTCTACAATACCAAAATCCATTTCAACACTTAAAAATTTAGAGAAAGTTAGCTTTTCGAACAATCAATTTAGTGATTTCCCAGAGGCTTTAGCAACTAATCCAAATTTGCAATTTGTTTCTTTCATAAATAATCCTCTAGATTGGAACAAATTTATGGTTTCCATCAAAAAAATTAAATGGAGAGGATTATTCTTCATAAACGAAACTGGATTTTCAATAAAACAATATGAAGAAATACAAAAAATTCTCACAAAAATAGATGTCTATTATGATGGAGTGAATGACTAACTTAAAGCAAATGTATGAAAAACATCTTACTTATTTTATTAATGAATTTTGTTGGTTTGAATATTCAAGCCCAACAAAAACTGAATATTCCAATAAAGTTTCCAACAACCTTTGAAAGCAATTTCACGTTTCCTATAGGCTCGAAAATTCTATTAGAATTGAAAGAAATAAAGAATGGGAAATATGAATACAGGGTAATTTATGTTGAAAAAATTGATGGATATTATGCGTTTGAAGAGAATAAAAATTTATTTGTAGAAAGCCCAAAAGAAAATACGGTCGAAATTTATTTTATGGGAGCATATTATAATGATGGAAAGGAAGATAAAGATTGGAAATCACTTTTGATGATGAGAAATAATATGAAAAGCCCAATAAACTACAAAGCTGATATCAAATATTATTTTAAAGAAGACTTTGAAAATACAAGCATTGTTGGAGCTTTTCCAGGTGCGGAAGCAAACGAAATTTGGGCACACAAAATTGATTTTATTACGTTATACAATTTCGAAAAGCTCAAATAAAGAAGCATAATCTATTGGCTACGGCAAATGTTTTGCAACAAATTCAGATGTTAAATGCGGGAAAGTCGTGCTACGAACTCAAATAATTTATTAATTTTAAGGAGAACGAACAAAAAAAAGCTCGAAGTTTATAGACAAAAAAGATTAGACCCATCGGAATTTTAAAAATCGTTTAATTGAAAATGCATCAAATGACAAAGACTACATTATTGTTAATTTTGGCTATCGCAATCCAATCCTGTGCACAAGAAAAAGAAACTTTTTGGAAGGCAGACGTGGTCAAAAAAATTGACAATACGCCATTCAACGGCATCACTGTTGCGTATATGGACATGATTGCCGAAATGAAAATACACCTGTCTGTAAACAATGACTCGATAATTATTGGCTACCCTTTTGATAAGAAACTGAAGATTTCTGAATTTAAATCATTTACAAACTGTAAAATTCCGTCAACCGGCCAACTTCTTGACAGCATTTATGACATCGATATTTCTGGCGATGATTTAAAAATTAAATTCTATTATACAGGAACAGCAGATGACGAAAAACGCTTCTCGCTTAATTTTGTTAAGCTAAATAAAGATGTATTTTTCAACGAAATAAAAAGTCTTAATGAAAGTAAATTAAAAATTTTAAAGCAAATTAATACACTTGACTTGTCAAGCTTGGATCTCCCAGAAAAACCAGGATATTTAAGTAATACAACTAAACTTTCACAACTAAATCCAATGCTATTGGCAGAACAATTGGTGGATAATAAAAATTCTTTTCAAATTTTAGCGAAAACTTTTTCACTTTCAAAAGATAAAAACCAACTGACCTATCAAAATGTAGAAATAGAAAACTCAGACAAAATTGAAAAAAATATCGCCCAAATCAATGCTATAAAATTCAATACTATTTCGTTTGTAAGTCGCGAGAAAACCAGCAAAGCAGATGCCGTGGTTGTTTCAAAAAACAAGATGAGTAGCGATGAAATTGCAGCGCTTTACGATTTTATTTCATCACATGTTGAGGCAAATAATATTGAACAATTTGGTCTGCCGAGGCTTTATGCTGAAGGTGATTCGCTGGGTATTCACAACTTTTTAGCAATCACATGGAAGTTAAAGGATAAAGTTATAAAGTTGGCAATAGAGGATGTGCCCGATGAATTATGGGACAAAGAGATTGATGGCAATATCGCCTTGCGGGATAATTACGCGCCGAAAGATATCGAAAAAGTGTTTCGACACTATCTTCCGTTAATTGGCGCATCAGATATTAAACTATTCATTGTATCAAATGATCTTAACAATACGCTGTACTTGAAAGAAAATAATCCTGGCTCTAAAAGTTGGGGAATTATGTATGATTACACGTTTAAGTGGCGATATCTCTCTGAAATAGACTAAAGCAGGTAAAAAAACATTGTAGTAACTAAGAAAATCCCTTACCTAATAACTGCAAGATTGACAATTAGCATCGATTTTCTATTCAACTAAAATAAATTGTATGGCTGTCAAAAATAAAACAACTCACACTGATGAAAATGTATTAGAATTTATAAATTCTTATGTCGATCAAGATCAAAAAAAGCACGACAGCTTTCGGCTTATCGAGCTTATGCAAGAATGGTCTGGTTTTGAGCCATTAATGTGGGGTCCCACTATCATTGGCTTTGGAACATATCATTACAAATATGCAAGCGGTCACGAAGGAGACGCACCCATCATTGGCTTCTCACCGCGCAAGGCTGAATTTTCGCTTTATGTCTACACACCAAGTGATGCAAACGATAAGCTTTTAGAGAATTTAGGCAAATTTAAAATGGGAAAAGCTTGCATTTATTTTAAAAAGTTATCCGACTTAAACCTTGATATTTTAGAAAAATTAAGCAAGTCAACCATTCAGTACATTAAAGAAAATCATGAATGTGGTGCTTGCAAATAGCGAAATAATCTGCTTAAGTCAAAAATCTAGTTCGGTTTTTATGAATTACAGCAATAAAAAAAGCAGTTTTATATTTCTCACCGGCAAAGGATAAGTGAATAACAAAACTGCTTTTTGATATCTGAATATTTTTACGAAGCTAATGGCATTCTGTATAAAAGTTCAATAAGTGGTTCGTGAATATCAATGTTTTTTTCTTTCCAAAGTTCTTTTTTCAAAATTGAAAGCACTTCGAATTTTTTGTTTTCTTCAAGATTTTTCAAGCGGTTGCGCAATAACTCCACAGTTGGATATTTGTAAGGAGTTGACTTCAATCTGTTGATAATGTAATTTGAGTCCATAGCGTTGAATTTTAGTGGTTGTGTTAATGAGATTCTTCTTGCTAAATTAAGTAAGTAAAAATGATAGTTTGTTCTAAGATTTTGCTTTCGTGTTACAAGATTTTAATACAACTACTTGAATTGTCAAGCCTCAAATCGTCTGTCAAAATAATTTTTTAATATTGGAATTTGTATTAGGGCCATGAGGGCCACGATTAAAACGGTGTATGACGTTGTTTCAGGCACATTAATTGGCGGAATTATTTTAGAAATTGTTAATCTAAATTCAATATAAGCAACGCTTTCATCCGAAGAAAATGCGTAAATCAATATAGATATTAGTGCCATTGCAATTAAAATCCAAACTTTTCGAGAAATTAACGGTTGGTACATGATAACTTTCTTTTGTTCCAAAGCCTCAACTTGCGCCATGATTTTTGATGTAAAATCAAGAGACGGCGTTTCAAGCGAAGCATTCTTAATTACACTATCTATAAATTTCTCTACATTTTTATCGCTCTCTTCCATAGTAATTTATAATTTCGGGTTCCAATTTTTCTTTTAAAATCGAGGCTAATCTTTGACGGCTTCGATATAGTTTCACTTTTACATTATTGGCGGTAATGTTCATAATCTTAGAAATTTCTTCTAAACTTTGGTCTTCAAAATAAAATAAAGTTAGTAAAAATCCATCATCACTTGGTAGCAAATTCAGGGAATCTTGAATCGCTTTCTCTCGCTCGTCTTCCATCATTTGACTTAGCGCATTTTCCATCGTCTTTACTAAATGTTCCGAAAAATCATCAATACTTATATTGCCTTCGTCTTTTTTATTTTTTTTAATTCGGTCTAGGCATGTATTGTATGCTACCTTATAGATCCAAGTAGAAAATTTTGATTCTCCTTTAAATTTAGTCAAAGAATTAAAAACTTTTATAAAAGTATCCTGCGCTACTTCCTCGGCTTCCTCTCGGTTTTTTACCATTTTTAAAGCCAACGAAAATATTAAATCTTTGTATCGATCAACAATTATTGCAAACGCATTGGAATTTCCTCCAATGATTTCGTCAATGTAATGCTGATCAGATAATTTTGTCATATTTGGTAAGACGAAGCTTTTATATAAAAGGTTACAAGAAAATAAAAATAATTTTTTTTTCATAAATCTGTAACCTAAATTAATTTGCTGTCGTCATAAGGGCATATCAATCAATTAAAAACACACAGTTATGGGTCCAGGAATGTTAATACCAATCAGTTTTTTCGCAATGCTTTTCGGAGTCTTTTACTTAATGTACTCTACCAGAAATCGCGAACGCTTAGCCTTAATCGAAAAAGGCGTTGATGCTTCTATCTTCATGAAAGGAAGAAGAGAAAGTACACCAATGTGGAAGGTTTTTGTTCTAAATTTGGCCTACCTTTTAATTGCAAGTGGAGTAGGGATCTTTGTTGCGTTACTCATCACAACGTACACCGATTTAAACAATGGTGCTGTTTATCCAGCAGTAATTATTACAATGGCAGGAATCGGGTTGTTGATGGGTTATAACAAGTCAAAAGATTTAGATAAAGCTTAACCCTTTGACACTTAGTCAATAACGTGCTTGAAATGATCTTTAGCACGCTTTTTTATTAAAATCTATTAAGACTTTATATATTTGAAGGATAAAACAAAACAATTTATGTTTACCATTGAACAAATACATGCCGCACATTCAAAAGTTAAAAGTGGTGCCGATTTTCCTAATTACATGCAAGATTTAATCAAGCTGGGTATAATTTCTTTCGAAACTTTTGTAAAAGACAGCCATTCAGTTTATTTTGGAAGAAATGATTTCAAAACAAAATCAGAAAGCAAATATCCAGATTTAGAAATCTCAGAAATTGTAGATAAAGACCAATTTATTTCTGACTTGAAACTACACCAAAAAGGAGGCACTGATTATATGAAGTTTTGTAAAGACTGCGCGAAATCAGGCATTGAGAAATGGGTTGTAAAGACAAATGACATGACGTGTACTTATTTTGATACAGCCGGAAATCAAGTTTTAGTGGAAGTGATTCCGGGTTAAAAATGTAAATAAATTCTCTAAGAAATTCCTTTATTCATCGATTTGACGTAACTTTAGCGCTTCTTAGAAAGAATAATTTCAAATCCCAAAATTATGAGTACTACTGAATTAGATCAGTCAAAAGTAAAACCAAAAACGCCACAAGTTAAAGAATTGGTAGAAAGCACAAAATCATTAATTCTTGCCACAATTGATGCTGACGGAAATCCAACTGCAAGTTATGCGCCTTTCGTTAACTTAGACGGGAGCTTTCAAATATTTGTTTCGTTCATGGCACGCCACACAAAAAATCTTCAAGATCGCAAAAAAGTTTCTTTAATGTTAATTGACGATGAGTCTGACTCAAAACAAATTTATGCAAGAAACAGGCTGACCATTGACAGCGAAGCAAAACAAGTAGAGAAAGACAGCGATTTGTGGAACAGAACGTTAACAGCGTTAAAGGAAAGACACGGAAAAGTAGTTGATGTTTTATCAGAAATGAATGATTTCATCATGTTTGACTTAAAACCAATAAAAGGTGCTTATGTAAACGGTTTTGGAAGCGCTTATTTTGTAGATGAAAATCTAGAAGTTCAAGAGCACAGAACTGGAGGAGCAAACGGAACTGGTCACGGTCATTCTTCTGACAAAAAATAATAAATAAACTAAAAAAAGCAATCTTCATCAGATTGCTTTTTTGTTTTTTAGGGCATTTTCGAGCCAATTTCTTCGTACCATTTATCAATTGCCAAATTGGGTTGTGACGACGCATAAACCGCCAATTGATCACAACGTTCATTCTGCGGATGATTATTGTGGCCTTTTATCCACTTGAAATCTACTTTGTGCTGGCGATAAATAATCAGGAACCGTTTCCACAGATCTGAATTTTTCTTGTCTTTATAGGCTTTCTTTTCCCAACCAAAAACCCAGCCTTTGCTGACAGAATCGACCACATATTTAGAATCAGAAACTACTAAAACTTTTGTTCCAGCCGTTTTTAGTTTTTCTAAACCTACAATTACAGCCAGAAGTTCCATCCTATTATTCGTAGTCAGTCGAAAACCTTCGTAAAATTCTTTTTTATAAGGCGACCCAACTAATTCCATCACAACGCCGTATCCACCTGGACCAGGATTTCCTTTCGCAGCGCCGTCTGTGTATATGTGAACTCGGTGGGACATTTTTTTAGATTAGTTAGACTTCTTAGATATTTTAGACTGCAAGATTTGTTAAGGTGATTTATTTTTAGACAATGCAAGAAGTCTAAGTTGTCTAAAAATCTACGCAAATCTAAGAAGTCTATTTTAAAATTTTCTCAATAATTTCAGGAAAGTGGATATGTTCCAATTCTTGGACTTTTATTGCGATTTCTTCAGCGGTCTGGCAATCGCTTACCAAAACATCGGCCTGGAAAATCATTGCGCCTTCATCATAATTTTCATTGACAAAATGGATGCTGATGCCAGAATGCGAATCTTTGTTTTCAAGAACCGTTCTGTGAACATTCATTCCATACATTCCTTTGCCACCATATTTAGGCAAAAGTGCCGGATGAATATTGATTATTTTGTTCGGATAAGCGGCAACGATATCATCTGGGAACTTCCATAAAAAACCCGCCAGGACGATTAAGTCAGGTTGAATTTCGTTTGTTTTTCTTAAAACTTCACCAGAATTGAGTTCTTCTTTTGTGAAAATATGGGTTTCGACACGAAGATTTGAAGCTTTTTTTAGCACTTTTGCATCAGGATTGTTAGAAAAAACAGCCACTACTTCTGCCGTCTTTTTGGCTTGAAAATATTTGATTATATTTTCTGCATTTGAACCTGAACCCGAAGCAAACAGTATGATTCTTTTCATTTTGGATTTTTTTAGCACAGCACAAAAAAAAGAATAATAAATGATAATAAATAGAAATTCTACGCCTTTGTGAAATATTTTTTTTAAATTAGTACTCACATTTATCAACTAAAACGTGGTTTTAAAATAAAGTTTTTTATTTTTGCCAACAATTAAATTCAAAAATTAAATTATTATGTCAGACATTGCATCAAGAGTAAAAGCGATTATCGTAGACAAATTAGGTGTTGACGAAAACGAAGTTGTAACAGAAGCTAGCTTCACAAACGATTTAGGAGCTGATTCATTAGACACTGTTGAGCTTATTATGGAATTCGAAAAAGAATTTGATATTCAAATTCCAGACGACCAAGCTGAAAACATTGCTACTGTAGGTCAAGCAATTTCTTACATAGAAGAAGCAAAAAAATAATAACAATAACATCCCGTGCATTCTTTTGAGTTCACGGGAGTTATTATTTTTTAAAATTAAGGATTTGATTGCTTTCAATCATTAAGATACAATTATGCAATACCCCTGTCTCTTTTTTATGACTAAGAAGAAAGCACGGGTATTTTTTATATAAATTTATAACTATAAAATTTTAAGTATGAAATTAAGAAGAGTTGTAGTAACTGGTTTAGGTGCTTTGACGCCGATTGGAAACAACGTTCAAGATTACTGGAACGGTCTGATCAACGGTGTCAGCGGTGCCGCACCAATAACTTATTTTGATACTACTCATTTCAAAACTAAATTTGCATGCGAGCTGAAAAACTTTAATGTAGTAGATTTTATAGATAGAAAAGAAGCCCGAAAAATGGACCGTTATGCACAATATGCAGTGGTTTCATCTGACGAGGCAGTTAAAGATGCGAATTTCAATTTAGACAAATTAGATAAAGATAGAGTTGGAGTTATCTGGGGTTCTGGAATTGGTGGTCTTGAAACTTTCCAGCAGGAAGTAATGGATTTCACAAACGGAAACGGTGTTCCAAAATTCAATCCTTTCTTTATTCCAAAAATGATTGCTGACATTGCTGGCGGACACATTTCAATCAAATATGGCTTCAGAGGACCAAATTTCACGACAGTTTCTGCGTGTGCGTCTTCAACAAATGCAATGATCGATGCTTTCAATTATATCAGATTAAACCACGCTGACGTTATGATTACGGGTGGTTCTGAAGCTGCAGTTACTATCGCAGGAATGGGTGGTTTTAACGCAATGCACGCTTTATCAACAAGAAATTATGACCCAAAAACAGCTTCAAGACCAATGGATAAAGACCGCGAAGGTTTTGTGCTTGGCGAAGGTGCCGGAGCGTTAGTTCTTGAAGAATACGAACACGCGATTGCTCGTGGCGCGACAATTTATTGTGAAATTGGCGGTGGCGGAATGTCTGCCGATGCGCATCACATTACGGCTCCACATCCAGAAGGTTTGGGAGCGAAAAACGTAATGAATTATTGCTTGAGAGATGCAGGTTTGAGTCCAGAAGATGTTGATGGTGTGAACATGCACGGAACTTCAACACCACTTGGTGATATTGCTGAATCAAAAGCAATCCAACACGTTTTTGGCGAGCACGCTTATAAATTGAACTTGAATTCAACGAAATCTATGACAGGCCACTTGCTTGGTGCTGCCGGAGCTATTGAAACAATTTCTTGTATTTTATCAATTAAGCACGGAATTGTTCCTCCAACGATCAACCACTTTACGGATGACGAAAACATTGACTCAAAATTAAACTTTACTTTCAACAAGGCTCAAAAAAGAGACATGAATGTGGTGATGAGCAATACTTTTGGTTTTGGCGGACACAACGCTTGTGTTTTGGTTAAAAAATTAGACCTTTAATATTCGTATGAGTATAATCAGAAAAATATTTTCAAATTCCCGTTCTCCAGAAGACGGGATTTTTTTTACTGATATCCAAAAAATACTAGGATTTAAGCCCTTAAACCTAGAATGTTACCGAAGAGCGTTCACACATCGCTCTTCAAATAAGCTTGATTCAAACGGTCATGCCGTGAATTATGAGCGCTTAGAATTTTTGGGAGATGCGATGTTAAGTTCTGTTATTGCCGCCTATCTTTTTAATGAAGTTCCGTCTGGTGATGAAGGTTATTTGACAAAAATGCGCTCTAAAATTGTAAGTCGTGAGCATTTAAATGAATTGGGAAGAGATTTAGATTTGATTAGATTTATAGAAAGCAAGGTTCCGGTGCAACATTTTGGAGAAAACATCCACGGAAATATCTTTGAAGCTTTGGTGGGAGCCATTTATCTAGACCGAGGTTATCCTTATTGCGAGAAATTCATAAGAAAAAGAGTAATTACACCTTATGTTGACATTGCCAAATTAGAAGGAAAAGTAATCAGTTACAAAAGCCTTTTGATTGAATGGTGCCAAAAAGAAAAGAAGGTTTTTCATTATGACGTTTTTGAAGACAACGGAATCAGTGGCGAGCGTTTCTTTGGCGTAAAATTAAGCATCGACAAAAAAGTGATTGCAAAAGCCAGAGCTACTTCAAAAAAGAAAGCCGAAGAAATTGCTAGTAAGAGGGCGTATTTTGCTTTTCAGCAGAAGATTGATAATAAGTAAAAAACAGGACAAAAGTCCTGTTTTTCTGTTTTATGGTGAGTTTTGAATTGACTACATTAAACATTAAAAATCGTAGCCAGAATTAAAATCAAAGCGCAAGCGACCAAACTGGTTGTGGGTACTACATGTGAAGAGCTTAATCTCCAATTTTCTTTATTCCAATAAATGAAATTATACACTAATAATGTAAGGGCTATCAACAGTAAAGGAATTGTGATTAATTCCAATAGAATATTAATTCCACTTGTATCGACTTTAAAATACGATAATACCGCCAATGTTGTAAAAAACAATAGTAAAAAACCGCTGACTATTATATTTACTGAGGAATTGATTTGTTTGTTCATTTCTAAATAGAATTAATTACACAAATATATAATAAAAAGGTTCTCGAAAGCATAAACACAACAAATTCCGTCCGCACAATGGACATTAGTTTAATCGAATTAAAGAATCCTTAAATTCAGTCTTTCAAAAATCCCACAATAAATAATTGTAAATTATCTAAAACTATATCGTTTTCGTTGATAAATTACAGTTAAGATACACTTTTCTTGCGGTATTCACCAATAAATTTAAGTATATTTACGACTTATTTAATTTCAATATGGGCATCCATAAGTTAAGTCTTGACGAATTTGATGAAGTTGATTATGAGCTAATCGCAATTCATACTTCATTGGAAGACTTTAGACTTGCCTACTTCATCAATCAGCAATTACCTATTATTTTAAGCAGAAGCAATGATGAAATTGGTGTAAAAACCAAAGATGGAGAAGCTATGTTTGCCAAATTCGGGTTTGAGGATGTTTCAAAAGACATCAATTGGACGTTAATCCAAAACAAAAACGAAATCATCGTCAGAAAGAAAAGCTTGGAACAAAACCTATTCTTGGATGAAAATGTAGAGATTAATAATAAGGTATATCTTCTTCCAGAATTGAAAAAAGTAGATTTTTTCTTGAAAATAGAAAACAACTGCAGTACCTATAAACTAGAAGGAATTATACAAAAACTAAATACTATTGACTGGATTTCTACCGTTTATGAAATAAATCCGGAAACTATAAAATCGAAAAACAATTTAATTTTCTAATAAATGTTGACAAACAAAAAGACGAAAATCGTAGCTACATTAGGACCAGCTTGCAGTACTAAACCTGTTTTAAAAGACATGATTGACGCTGGAGTAAATGTATTTAGGATTAACTTTTCTCACGCAGATTACACAGATGTGAAGGCTAGAATCGATATGATTCGCGAGCTGAATGACGAATTTGGATACAACACGGCTATTCTTGCCGATTTACAAGGACCAAAACTTCGTGTTGGAGTTATGAAAGAAGATGTGGTAGTTGCTCCTGGTGACATCATTACTTTTCAAACTGCAGACGACGTTCCTGGAACTGCGGAAAGAGTTTATATGAACTACAAACAATTTCCTGCTGACGTAAAACCGGGTGAAAAAATCCTTCTTGACGATGGGAAATTGATGTTTGAAGCGCTTGAAACTAATGGAACTTCTGAAGTAGTTTGTAGAGTTGTTCAAGGCGGACCTTTAAAATCTAAGAAAGGGGTAAATTTGCCAAATACAAAAGTTTCGCTTCCGGCTTTGACCGAAAAAGATATCAGAGACGCACTTTTTGCAATTGAAAACGAAGTAGATTGGATCGCACTTTCTTTCGTAAGAAATGCTGAAGATTTAATGGAATTGCAAGATTTGATTTCTGCTAATTCAAGCTATAAAATTCCAATTATTGCTAAAATCGAAAAACCAGAAGGTGTGGAAAACATCGATAAAATCGTAGCTTTCTGCGACGGTTTAATGGTGGCTCGTGGAGATCTTGGTGTTGAAATTCCAGCACAAGAGGTTCCGTTGATCCAAAAGAAATTGGTTCAAAGAGCAAAAACGGCTAGAATTCCGGTAATTATCGCAACTCAAATGATGGAGACAATGATCACAAGCTTGACGCCAACACGTGCGGAAGTGAATGACGTTGCCAATTCTGTAATGGACGGAGCTGACGCAGTAATGCTTTCAGGAGAAACTTCGGTTGGAAATTATCCAGTTCAAGTTATTGAAAAAATGACGCAAATCATTGAAGCTGTGGAAGATTCTCCGTTAATTCAAGTACCACAAAATACGCCACAAGTGAGAACAAAACGTTTTATCACTAAATCAATCTGTCACCACGCGGCTTTGATGGCAAACGTAATTAAGGCAAAAGCGATCTGTACATTGACAAACAGCGGTTACACTGCGTTCCAGATTTCAGCTTGGAGACCGCAATCACACATCTTGGTATTTACTTCAAACAGAAGAATCTTGACGCAGTTGAGCCTTCTTTGGGGAGTTAATTCTTATTTCTATGACAAATTTGTGAGCACGGATGACACTGTAACTGACGTGAACGAAATTGCCAGAGAAAAAGGATATGTGGATAAAGGCGATTTCTTGATCAATCTTGCAGCAATGCCAGTAGTTGACAAAGGAATGGTAAACACTTTGAGAGTTTCTGAAATAGAGTAATTTCAAACTTAAATAATAAAAAAATCCGTCAGAAATTCTGGCGGATTTTTTTTTGTAGCATGATTTTTGGGATTACATCAAAAGAAAAATTATATTTGAACAAATAATAAAATACATACAAAATGAATTTTAAATCAAACAATCCTTTTTTAGGAAATAAGAATTTCAGCAAACCGACAACGTATGTTGCACAGCAAGATTCTACCTTGATTACTTATGATCAAGAAATGACTGTTTCTGGAACGATCAACAAAAGTTTCATTATGCTTTTGCTTCTTTTGGCGACTGCATCTTTGACTTGGTACATGGCTTTTAACGGAACAAATCCAATGCCTTTGGCAATTGGTGGTGCAGTGATCGGATTCATTTTGGTTTTAGTTTCTGCATTTAAACCACATCTTTCTACGTATTTGGCTCCGGCTTATGCGCTATTTGAAGGTTTATTTATCGGAGGAATTTCTGCCGTTTTTGAAGCAATGTATCCAGGAATCGTGATCCAAGCCGTTGGAGCAACATTTGTGACTTTCTTGGTGTGTTTTGGGTTGTATAAATATAACATCGTGAAAGTAAACGAGCAGTTTAAATCAGTTGTCATTGCGGCGACTTTGGCTGTGGCGACTTATTATTTGATTTCTTGGTTGTTGTCAATGTTCACAAGCTTCATTCCTGTTCACCACGGAAATTCATTGATGAGTGTTGGAATCAGCGTGGTAGTTATCATCATTGCAGCATTGAACTTGTTCTTAGATTTTGACTTAATCGAAAAAGGAGCTCAAAAAAGACTACCAAAATACATGGAATGGTTTGGCGCCATGGGATTGATGATTACTTTAGTTTGGTTATACGTCGAATTCTTAAGATTGCTTTCAAAGCTTTCAAGCAGAAATTAACAAAGTTTAAAATGTATAATTATGGGCCGAACATTTTGTTCGGCCTTTTTTTGTGCAAACAATAAATTTATATCCAAAAATAAATTTTTCAATAAAAAATAAAGAAATTTATTTATATTTTACGAAAAACCGTAATCAACATTAAAAAAATAACATTAAACTTGTGCTTTATAAAACTATACGCACAAAAATGAAAAATGAAACAATAGAACTGAACGAAATTGAACTGAAGATAGTGCAATCATTGGCGCAAGGAATACGTAATAAAAACCTTTGCGAACATATTAACCTTTCAAACAGTGCCATAGAAAAACGAAAGAAAAAACTGAAAGAAAAATTAAAATTCAATGGAAGCGATGAAGATTTATTGAAAATTGCCCGAGAAAACAGATGGATTTAAAAATGTGTGGTTTTTCCGTAACGTAAAAAATAGTTTGTTTTAAAATTGTTTTATTTATTTGTTTTGTTGATCAACAAAACAATTTTAATAACATTTCTGCAAATTGCATAATAAAACTTTTACATTTATAAAAAAATTTATGTTTACAGCTATCGCAATGGTAGCTTTTATGGGAAGCTCAATTGCGAATACTATTGAAAATAACGAAAAGGAATTAAGCTTTTTAAAAACACAAGAGGAACTCGGCGACTTCAAAAAAACCGATTGTGTAAAAGTAGCTAATGCCCTAATTGTATTACATGAGTATACTACAGCCTGGGAAAATGTGGTAACTTGGATAATTATTTACAATAATTGTGAGGCAACTTCAAATTAATTAATTAGCGACCATCTTTTTGGTCGCTACCTTTTCTAAACACATGAGGATACAATTTATATATATTATCATCTTTACAAGCTTATCTGCTCTAGGTCAGCAAGATTTATCAACTCGAATTTTATACAAAGCCGAATACATTGGGATTATTGAAAACTTATCACAATCTGCAGAGCAAAAAGAAATACAGCAGTTATATAAAGATAATTATCCAAAAATTGAAATGGAACTGATTTTTAATAAAAATAAAAGTCTTTTTGAATCTATTAAGTCACCGAGCGAGAACGGAAATATGTACTATGAACTGGCCCATTTAAAAGTTTCGGGCAATAAAACATATTATAAAGATTTGGTGACAAACGAAGATTTTTTTAAAGTAGACTTTCAAGGAGACACATTTTTGGTAAAAAACAGTCAAGAAAAATACAATTGGGTAATTACATCAGAATCAAAAACAATCGGCGGTTTCAAATGCTTTAAAGCAAATGGAACAAAGAAAATTATAGCAAACGTTTTTTCTCCGGCAAAGGAAATGGCAATTGAAGCTTGGTTTTGTCCAGAAATCCCAAAGTCACTAGGACCATGTGGCTACGACGGACTTCCTGGAGTAATTTTAAGTATAACATCAAATAATATTTTAATCTACGCTTCTGAAATTCAACCAAATCAAAAGCTTGAGATTAAAAAACCCGAGGCCAAGACACATTTTGAAAATGAAGCGGCATTTGAATCCATGATGGTGAAAAAATTTACTGAATTGAGAAATAGTAGAGGTTAAAATAAACATTATAATCCACACGAAAGTTTCATGAAACATTTAATTTTTGTTTTTATTCTACCGCTATTTTTATGTAAATCAAATGAATCTACTTCAAAAAATTCAGAAAAGGAAATTGAAGTGCACTATGCGTTTAAAGTTCATCCAAGAGAAAAGACAGCACGAAACGATGAAGTCAAAAAAAGTGTAGATGAAATTGTGGCGCAGTTTAAACATCTCGATTTTGTTTTAAACTGCTCTAAAAACAAAAGTACTTTTGAACTCATCGAAAATTTAAAATTAAAAGATTCATTTGCTTACCAGGCCGCAGCAATTTCAATTAGCAATAATTATAGAAAATATTATTCTGACAACAACTTAAAGTTAAAAGGATATCGTGATGGCGAAGGAAATAACGTCGTGCTTGAACACGGTAAGCCTCATTGGAAAATTACTACCGAATCAAAAATGGTGAATACTTATAAATGTTATAAAGCAACTGCCATAGACAGTGCATTGAATTACAAAACTAAAAAATATATAATCCAGAATATTACGGCGTGGTTCTCGCCAGAAATTCCATATAATTTTGGACCAATGGGTTGGGACGGATTACCCGGATTGGTTTTGGAGGCATCAAAATCCGAAAAAAATTATTTTATTGCAGAAAAAATTACTTTTAAGTAATACTGTATAAATTCACACAATGATAAAGCCGTTATATATATTAATATTATCTCTTTTGTTTTTTGACAGTTACTCCCAGAAAATAAATTCTGGCGTAGTAACCTATGGCATTACGCTCATTGACAAAAAAGATAGCGCTTCACAAAAAATGATGCTGGTGTATAATGACGACGTTATTTAAAAGTGAAAAATGTTTTGAAACCGCAATATTAAAAAAGTTTAATGAGTTTAAAAAACAGCGGAAATTAGCGCAACCCAGAATAAAATTATAATATTAATCCCATGAAATTAATCCTGTTGTTTTGGTGTATTTGTTTCTCTAATCTTACATTTTCTCAGTATTCTGGGACAGCAGAATACCGCGTCATAATTGGCAAGGATTCTCTATTTCAAAGCCAAGAAATCTTAAAAGACATTTACAGCGACGCAATGGACAATTCTTCAAAACTTACATTTTTACTTAAATTTAATAGCAACGAGTCACTTTTTTAGTCTGAAACAACAAATAATTGCAGAAAATATCGACTTTGCATTAGCGTTAGTAGATTTTGAAAATCCAATTTATACCAATAATATTACATGTGAAAAAATTTATACTTCTGATAACAACGAATACCTAATTACAGATTCTTTAAAAACCGATTGGAAACTCACATCTGAAACAAAGGTGATTGACAATTATGTCTGTTATAAAGCTACGTCAGAACATATTGTGGCTAATCTGAAAGGCACATTTAATTTTCCGGTAACAGTTTGGTATTGCCCAGCGTTGCCTTATTCTTTTGGGCCTGCCGGATATGGAAAACTTCCAGGATTGATAGTCGAATACCAACGACGAAATTTTGTATATGGACTAACTAAACTGACAATTGATAAAGACAAAACAATTGCATTAAAAAAACCTTCAAAAGGAACAAAGATTTCAAGCAAAGAATATAATGCTAAGATACTTGAAGATTATAAAAGGTCAAGAGAAGATTTTGAACGTTCAAAAAATAATTTCTGAATTAGATCAACACCATTTGATGAATAATTTCTAAAACTAAATGCCAAAATACCTTTTTATATTTCTATTATTTGCAACATCAGTTTTCTCGCAAAGAACCATTACCGGAACCATTTCTGATACCCTAAATTCTCCGTTAGAATCTGCAAATGTGATTGCGAAACCCTTGCAGGAAAACGCTTCCATCAAATTTGCCATTGCAGATAATAAAGGAAGATACCGCCTTGTTTTAGAAAAAAATGTAAAATACGAACTCGCCGTTTCTTACATCGGATATAATGACGACACTTTTATTTTGGAGGCTGACGCCACTATTTCAGAGCATCATTTTGTCTTAAAAAATACCGGCGAAACTTTAAAAGAAGTCATCATAACCCATGAATACAAACCAATTGTAGTCAAAAAAGACACTCTGATTTATGACGTAAAGGCTTTCGCCAAAGGCAATGAGCGAAAGATGAAAGAAATACTAGAAAAACTTCCAGGCGTTGAAGTTGATAAAAACGGAGGCGTTACCGTTCAAGGTAAAAAAGTAACAAAAATGCTAGTGGAGGGAAAATCATTTTTTGGAGGCGGTTCAAAACTTGCCGTAGAAAATATTCCTGCAGACGCGATTGATAAAGTGGAAGTCATTGACAATTTTAACGAAGTTGGGTTCATGAAACAGGTTTCTGACAGCGAAGATCTTGCCATGAATGTCAAGCTGAAAGAAGACAAAAAGAAATTTATTTTTGGCGATCTCCAAGCTGGCATTGAAGCAGGAAATGATGATAATGGCTTTTATCTCGGCCACGCAGCTTTGTTTTATTACAGTCCAAAAACCAATCTCGGCCTGATCGCAGACGCAAATAATATCGGCAAAAGTGCTTTTACTTTTCAAGACTTGATGCGTTTTGAAGGTGGCGCGAGCAGTTTTCTTTCAGGCAGAAAATCGTTATCAAATTTATATTCTTTCGCAACCGAAAATACCGATGTTGTCGAAAATCGCTCGCAGTTTGCTGCGCTGAATTTCAGCCACGAGTTTTCTGAAAAGCTCAATGTTTCCGGATTTGGATTATTTTCAAAAGTTTTCACACTCTCAAAAGAGGAAATCCACAACCAATATCTTCAGAATGAAACGATTGCTTTTGAAGATAAATCTCAGAAAGACAGCAATAAGTCATTGCTTGCGATGGGAAATATAAAATTAGATTATACCCGAAACAAAAACTAGAAATTATATTACAATGCTCAATTTCAAGGAAGCAACAATGATTTCAGAAGCACAATAAATTCGGTTTCGAATGTCGGCGCAAATACCTTCGAAACCTTCAAAAATGCAGACAATTCTTCCTTCAAGGAATATTTGGAATACCACAAATCCATTAATAAAAATCACACCGCAACTTTTGTTATAAACCACGCTTTTGACAACAATAAGCCGACGAACACGTGGTTAACGGACAGCGAATTCTTAGCCGGATTTATTCCGTTGCAAAACGATGAAATTTATAATATAAGCCAAGTTAAAAATATAAAAAGCAATAGTATTGACGCACTTTTAAAGCATTATTGGATCATCAATAATTTCAACCATTTATATTCTGTTATTGGAAATAATTTTGGGGCAACCGATTTGCAGACTTCCGAGAAACAGCTTCTTTCTGACGGAACTGTCAATGATTTTGCACCAGCTGGTTTTGGAAACAATATGGAGTATCGATTGAATGATGCTTACGCAGGTTTTGAATACAAGTTTAAAATCGGAAAAATCACGAACAAACCCGGAATCTATCTGCATTGGTATGACTTGAAAACCAATCAAATTGCAAGCAACAATTCTTTTAAAAAAATGCTTTTTGAACCGCAATGGGACAGCGAATTAGAGTTGAATAAATCCGAAACGTTAAAATTCAAGTACAAATTGAATAACGATTTTCCAAATCCAGATTTGCTGGCAGAACGCTTTACTTTAGAAAGCTATAATTCTGTTTTCAAGGGAAATGCACTTTTAAGAAACGAACGTTTTCATTCGGCTAATTTGTATTATTCAAAATTTAGCATGTATCGGGGCTTGATGATAAACGCTTCTGCTAATTTCAATAAAAAAGTAAAAACGATCAGAAACGAAATCGTCTTGCAGGCAATCAACCAATATTCGATGCCAACGATTACAGACAATCCCGAAACAAACTGGCGGTTTTCTGGGCGCGCAAGTAAAAACATTTACCGTTTTAATCTCGGAATAAATGCCAATTTAAGCTGGTTCAAATACATCCAAACAATAAATGAAACGACAACGAAAAACAACAGAAACAGTCAAGACATTGGTTTGGAACTAAAAACTGCCTATAAAAAATGGCCCTTTGCAAGCGTAAAATACTCAAAAAGTTTTAGCGAATTCACCGGATTGACTTCTTCGAGTTTTGAGACCGATCAATTGGAAGCAAGGTTGGAATATTCAATAACTGAATCACTAACGCTGAAAGCAGATTATGAAAATTTTAAAAACTCAAACAGCCTGAACCAAGACAATCGCTATGAAGTTGCAAATGCTTCGCTGTTTTACCAAAAGAAAAACAGTCCTTGGGGATTTGAGGTTTCGGCAACGAATTTCTTGAATAACAGCGTAAAAAAGACAAGTTCTTTTTCTGATTATCTGATCAGTGAAAGAACTACTTATATCTTGCCAAGAATATTTTTATTGAGCGTAAATTATAAATTGTAATCAAGCCACTTTTTCAAATGCCACAAAATTCACAAGCTGTTTTTTTGAGTTAAAAACAGGAAATGCCTGGATCTTGCAATTGTATGTTTCCCCATTTTTCTTATAGTTCACAATTGTTTTTTCAAAAGGTTTTTGGGAATTTATCAAAGTTTTAATTTCTCTCAAATCTTCTTTTGAAGTAGCTTCGCCTTGGAACATTTTTGGAGAATTTCCAATGACTTCTTCGCTTGAAAAACCGGTCATTTTCAAGATATTTTCAGAAGCAAAAACAATAACTAATCGCGCATCAGTGACCACGATTGTTTTCTGTTCTTGCAACGCTTCATAAAAATTCCAATTGCCAAGCCAGCGATTAGTTTGCGCAAGCTCTTGGAGCCTGTCAGCGTCAGAAAGCGATGCTTTTAAGTTGTCGAAATGGGCCGCGTAAAAATCCCAAGAATGCAAAGGCATCGTGTTTCCTTCGACAATTTTGGCCAATTTTTCAAGCGCATTATCGTATGATTCAAGATCAGACATTTGATAAATTTTAAACAAATATAAATATTATAACAACTGCATTTAAAAAGTTGGCGATGTTTAACGGTTGTTGATTGTTTTTAAAAATCAAATTTTAACTGCACGACAACGGTTTTTTTAACTTCTGTGTTTAAATTTCCTAAGGATAAACCCAGCAAACGCACAGAATTTTTCATCTTTTCTTGGTAAAGCAATTCTTGGGCAACATCCAGAATCAAACTTTTATCAGCAATAAAATAAGGCAACGTTTTACTTCTAGTTTGAACAGTAAAATCGCTGTATTTTATCTTTAATGTAACCGTTTTTCCAGCAATTTTATGTTTTTTCAATCTTCGTTCTAACGTTGCAGCGATAGATTCCAATCGTTCCATCATAAAAATTTCTGACGTAAGGTTTTCGTCAAAAGTATGTTCGGCACCAACTGATTTTGCAATTCGTTCAGATCGCACAGGACTGTTGTGAATTCCCCGAACCACATTGTAATAAAATCCGCCTGATTTTCCGAAATTTTTTACTAAAAATTCCAATGATTTCTCTTTCAAATCTTTTCCGGTAAAAATGCCAAGATGATACATTTTATCAGTCGTAACTTTCCCAACTCCATAAAAATTCCGAATTGGAAGTACTTCCAAAAATTCCAAAACATCATCCGGATTTACCGTTTTTTGTCCGTTTGGTTTGTTGAAATCCGAAGCTACTTTTGCGATAAATTTATTGACAGAAATTCCGGCAGAAGCTGTTAAACCCACTTCATCCAAAATCCTTTTTCTAATTTCTTGGGCAATTAAAGTGGCGCTTGGATTTCCTTTCTTATTTATGGTAACATCTAAATAAGCTTCGTCAAGAGAAAGCGGTTCGACCAGATCTGTATAGTCATAAAATATTTTTTGGATTTGTGCAGAAATCTCTCGGTAGCGCTCAAATCTTGGTCGCACAAAAATAATATCGGGACAATTTTTCTTGGCCAAATAACCGCTGATGGCACTTCTTACACCAAATTTTCGCGCTTCATAACTGGCTGCAGAAACCACACCTCGATTTTCTCCACCGCCAACAGCCACAGGTTTTCCACGTAATTCTGGATTGTCCAGTTGTTCTACAGACGCATAAAACGCATCCATATCTACGTGAATAATTTTACGATTTTGATTGATCTCCTGCATAATCTCTTCAGAAAAAGATATTCTGATTCTCAGTTCAAAAGTAATTCAAATCTGCCGTTTTGTGAATAAATTTTTTCAATTATTTCTTTGAATCTGAGGCCAGATAAGTTGCCTCAGTTTCAGATTTAGTCTTGCTTTCTGAAGGGAAAAAGAAACTCATGGGCCTGTTTTTAAAATGTTTCCAAATTGAAGAAATGATGAACCGAACTTCCAGCAGAGGAATATTTCTGGAGCGAAAAGCCAAACCTAAAGAAAGTGAAAAACTGACTAAAAAGTTCACTAATCCCACTACGCCGATTCCAATAATTGACCAAATTATGATATCTAAAGAAGCCATCCAATCGCCTCCATAAAGTCCTAACGCAAAATTTCCGCTGGTGAAGGTAATGTGGCGAATGTCTAGATTTAAGCCAAAAAATAATCCAATCGAGGCGGTCGAACCCATAAAAACACCGAACCAAAAATTAGAAATTACTCCAGCCCATTTCTTTTCGTACAAATCGGCAAATTTCTTGGTTTTAACGCGCCCAAAACTCTTTTTTAACAAAGGATGCTCTTGAATTCTGTAGTAAACTTGACCGTGCTTGTCTCGGTTGGCAATGCTTCCAGATATAATTCCTGACAAAAAAAGAAAAACACCAGCAATCGCTGCGTGAAAAATCGCAGGAGAATGAATGGGACTTAGATCAGTTAATAATTTGGTCCACTTTGACGCCGCAATGTTGTATTGAAATGCATAGTCAATGAGCCAAATTCCCAGTAGCGATACGGGAAAAGCCATGATAACATTTCCCACAAAGGCAATGAATTGTGATCGAAATACGCGCGCAAACAACACTGCAAAAGCTTGGTGTTTTTCTGACGGTTTTCCCTGCTTTTTCATTCCTTTTTCAAGTGCGCTGATTAAAGCGGTTGCGGTCATCGCAGGCTGTTTTGTGGCTAGTGTAAATCCAAATAAATAAATTGCTATAAATCCAGCTGCATAATTCATGCTGTATAAAAAGGCATGACCGAACGCACTAGTTTCGACTTTTCCTAAAAAAACTTTAATAATACAAAGTATGCCCACAATCAAGCCACCACCTAAAGCCGCTTTGAACATTTTGAAATATTCTGACTTGCTTTCTGTAATGTATTTTTCACCTGTTTTTGCCGTGTGCTGCGTTACTTCATACGATAAAAGTTGGGTGCTTTCGCTAATCAAACCGCGAACGTCATTCTTATAACAATTGTATTTTATTAACTTTAAGGCCAGCTGAATTCCATTATTTTTTTTATTTTCTTCAAAATCGATGACCAAAAGGGGCATCAAGACTTTAAGTCGATGAAGTTGCTGTCTGATACGTAGCAAATTTTGATTTACACGCAGTGAAATTCCGTATTTTGAAGTATTTGCAAATGCTTTTTCCACAAAATCGATACACTGTTTGTGCAGAATCAAAAGCTGTCGGTAATATAAATCTGCTGATGAAATAAAATGATCTCTGTCAACACCACGGATATTTTCATCGATTTGATGTAGTTCTTTTTCAAACGCGGCAAACGGACTTTCAAGGTTGTCATACTCGGGAACCATCTTAATTACCGCAGTCTCCATTGCGCGGCCAGAAATTCGTTGCGTAATGATATTCATCGAAAGCAATAATTCTGACAAAGGAGAATCTTCCTCGACTGAATCATAAATGGTGCCGAACAAAAGCAAATCATACAATTCGTCGATTTGATCCATCGGAATTTTATTCACCCAGATGGAGTCTGTGTCTAAATAAAATACTTGATTCAAAACATATTCCAGCGATTCTTTATTGGGTTGAAAAGGCAATAGCTTTGAGAAAACTCGCTTTCTTACCTCAAAAATAAAATCAACATCTTGAAGAATTCCAGCATCTGACAAGAATTTATTGAACTCTTTGTGGTGCAATAAGTGTTTTATATAGTATGAAAATTGTAGTCTTATGAAGTCATGTTTACGCAAAAAATCTAAAAGTTCATAGATGTCCACGCGAGACTCTAACTTTGGACTTTTTGGACGTATTATTCTGACTAACTGCACCAAAAGCTCAATTTCGTCTTGCGTTTGTGTCCAAAGTTGAGCTTCGTCGAAATAATGACTCAAAAAGGATGTGACTGTAATTTGCGGCTTTTTTTTTCTAAACTTCATAGGTGCTTACGCTAAGCTTTAACTGTAAAAATACAAATAAGCAGAGATTTATCAGTAACTTCGTTTGGTAAAAATATCACAATATGCTCGAAATAGAAAGAAAGTTTTTGATTAAATCTCAAGATTTTAAAAGCCAGGCATTAAGAAAAAATCACATTGCTCAAGGATATTTAAATAGTAATCCGGAGCGCACAGTTAGGGTCAGAATTAAGGGCGAAACTGGATTTTTAACAATCAAAGGAAAGGGAAATGAAACTGGAATGACCCGTTTTGAATGGGAGACAGAAATCGCTTTGGCGGAAGCCAAAAATTTGATTCAGTTGTGCGAAGATGGTGTGATTGATAAAATCAGATATGAAGTGGAAATTGGAAGTCACACCTATGAAGTTGACGAATTTTTTGGCGATAACGAAGGTTTGATTGTAGCAGAAATTGAACTTAAATCAGAAGACGAAGCTTTCGAAAAACCAAATTGGCTTGGCGAAGAAGTTACGAATGACGAACGATATTACAACGCTTATTTGAGTAAGAATCCGTTTAAAAACTGGAAATAAATTCACCGCAGATTCACAGATTTTCGCTTTAAATTTGCGGAATGTAGGTCAGTTTTCGGTAACATTTTTATTATGAAATATGATTTAATAATTGTCGGCGGTGGCCCAATTGGTTTGGCTTGCGCGATTGAAGCACAGAAAAAAAATCTCAACTATTTGATTGTTGAAAAGGGTGCTTTGGTCAATAGCATTTTCAATTATCCGCTGTATATGACTTTTTTTTCGACAGCCGAACGCCTTGAAATCGGCGATATTCCGTTTAATTGTTTGACTCCAAAACCGGGACGACAAGACGCGCTGGAATACTACCGAAATATTCACAGGTACTTCAATTTCAATATTAATTTATTTGAAAAAGTGGAAAGTGTTTCCAAAGAAGAAAATGCCGAATTTTCAATAATTACGGACAAAAAAAGCTACATAAGTTCCAATGTAATTATCGCTACCGGATTTTATGACATTCCGCTTTATATGGACATTCCTGGCGAAGATTTGCTGAAAGTAAGACATTATTACAAGGAAGCCCACGAATATGCTTTTCGCAAGATTTTGGTTGTTGGCGCCAATAATTCGTCGGTTGACGCAGCTTTAGAATGTTACAGAAAAGGTGCTGATGTAACGATGGTCATCCGAAAAAATGAAATCAACAGCCGAGTGAAATATTGGGCAAAACCCGATGTTGAAAATCGGATTGCTGAAGGAAGCATCAAAGCTTATTTTGAATCTACGCTTTGCGAAGTCCGAGAAAACGATGTGGAAATCAATACGCCTGAAGGCAAAATTACGCTGGAAAATGATTTTGTTTTGGCTTTGACTGGATATCGTCCTGATTTAGAATTTCTTTCAAAAATGGGAATCCAACTATCTGAAGACGCCAAAAAAGTACCACAATATAATCCGGAAACGATGGAAACCAATGTGCAAGGCCTTTATTTGGCTGGCGTAATTTGTGGTGGAATGGAAACGCACAAATGGTTTATTGAAAACTCGAGAGTGCATGCAGCTATGATTTTAGATTCGATTGTATCGAAAAATTCTTAAATTTGTAAATAGATACTTATAAATAGTTAACCCAAATCTGCTATGAAAAAAATGCTACTTCTGGCAATTTTGCTTGTTTCCGCTTTTGCCAATGCGCAAAAAATGACGACAATTACTTATTTCCAAAACGATACTTTAAAATTGGATTTGGATTTATTTGAGCCAGAAAAAGCTTCAAAAACCAAACTTCCGTTGATGATTTATGTTCACGGTGGCGGTTTTTCTGGCGGACAAAGAGAATCCGGCCATAGTTTCTGTAAATATCTGGCAAACAACGGATTCGCTTCTGCCACGATCACTTATACTTTGTATGCAAAGGGAAAAAACTTTGGATGTGACGGTGCACTTCCAAATAAAATAAAATCATTTCAGTTTGGAGCAAATGACTTGTGGCTGGCGACTTCTTACTTTATAAAAAACAGCAAAAAGCATAACATTGATGTGGATAAAATCTTTGTTTCGGGGTCAAGTGCCGGAGCTGAAACGGTTTTGCACGGCGCTTTTTGGGACTTTAAAACGATGAATTTGTATAAAAACACGCTTCCGAAAGACTTTAAATATGCTGGACTGGTTTCTGGTGCGGGTGCAATTATGGATTTGAATTTGATTACGAAGAAGAATGTAATTCCGATGTTGTTTTTCCATGGAAGTGCCGATGTCACTGTACCTTTTGGAACCGCAGCGCATCATTTTTGCAAGACAAATGCAAGCAATTGGCTGATGCTTTTTGGTTCACATTCGATTTACAATCACGCGTTATCATTAGGCGAATCAGCTTCGTTGTACACCTATTGTGGTGGTGGTCATGAATATAGCGGAACACTTTTTGAAAAGGATCAATTCTATATTTTGAATTTTTTAAACGATGTTTTGGCTGGAAAAAAAGTGCAAAATCACACCGTTTTCAAAACTGGAAAAAAGACAGATAAAGCGAGTCCTTACGGATTTTGCGATTGATAAAAAAAATATTTTAAGAAGTCTTTTAAGTACTTTTCTAGACGTTCATTTCAAAAAAAGGGACGTTTTTTATTTAGTAATAATGTATTTTGACTTTAATTCATCGCAAAGCAAACACGAATTTTTCTCAAGTTTTTCACCAATTGCAATGTTTTGCATAGCAGCATCAGCTTCTCCGTTTAAAATATGATAGATGACAAATTGCATGTTTAGCCTAAAATAATCATTGTCGTTTTTCATGTACTTTGATGCTTCTTCGCCATAAAATTTGCAGAAATAATTTCGGCCACCCAAGAAATTGAAATGCGTCAAAAGTTGCAAGGTCGCAAAATCTTTTGAATCAATTACCTGCGCTTTTTTGCACCAGGCTTCGGCTTCATCAATCTGCCCATTTAGTAGATAATATCGTGACAAAGTGATATGGTCAAAGCATGATTTTGAACCTTCTGGTTCTGCTGCAATCTTACTTTCGATGGCTTTTTTAAGATTTGTTTTGTCTTCTAATAAAATGTTCAAGGTAATCAGCAAGTCATAACATTCCGTCGGATTAAATTGGCGGTTTTGTTTTGATTTTGGAAATACTTCAAGTGCTTTTTGATACTGCTGAATGGCCGCGTCTTTTTTATCCAAAACTAGATTGATGAAGCCCAAGCTTTTATTTGCGGTATATTCGTTGATTTTTTTACTTGCTTTTGCTTCTTTAAACCAGCTTTCAAGATTCTTTATTTTTTGAATTTCAGAAGCAGTAAATGCAAATTCAATCCAATTATCTTTTTTATCAAAGACAGAAAATTTGAGCAGTATTGCCATGATTTCAGAGCATTTCCGCAAATTTTGTATCGCCTGATTTTTCTCATAAACTTTTGCGTATTTGTCTAAAACAGCAAAATCAATGATTTGGTCATAATCCGTTTTTAAGAACTTCTCTTTTAACGTGGGGTCTATGTCGCCACTGAAAACGCTTTGGTATTTCTCGAAACCGTTCGCCATCATTAAAAAGCAAAAAGGCGCTTCGGGCATCGTATTTCCTTTTTTATCTAATGCATTTCTACTGATTTTTTTCGCGTCACCAAACCTGCCATTTTGAATTAAAAACAGCGGATAAAAGTGAGTGGCTATGGAATCAGAAGGGTTTTTTCTGAGAGCTCTTTCAAAATCTGCCAAGCTTCCTTCAGCGCCCAGATTGGATTTCAATATGGCTCGAAAAGAGTAAAAGTAGGCGCTATCCTTTTTCAATGCCTTTAGCGAAAGATTTTTCAACGAAGTTTTATAATGCGTCGCAGCCAAACTATTTTCGCCTTTATCACTGTAATAATTCGCCAGATTATTATTGACAATTGGGTTTAATGGCTCTTTTTTAAGTGCTTCTAAATTTTTATCCAAGTATTTTTGGTCATATTTTGGACTGTCGCTCATGTTTGAAAAACTCGACTGTCCATCATTTGTGGAGATATTGTAGCTGACCTGCGCGTCATAGTTGAATATCTCTTTTGTTTTTCCTAAAAAACCGTTCCGCTCTTCGGCAGTAAATGTCTTTTTTACTTCATACGTTTGAGCATATCCCGCGACGATGGTAAATAGAAATAAAATTGAAAATATCGGCTTCTGCATACTATTCGGTTTATTATTTCAATTAAAATTTTTGAAATGATTTACTTACGAATATACCAAATTTATGCAAACGTTCCCAGCGATGTTTTTGTGAAAGATTTTTTGACGAATCGTTTGTTTAAAAGGCTCAAAAACTGTTAACCAATACCATATAACTCACTACAATTTATTACTTTCGCAAATTGATTTTAGAAAACGACAAAATGAGCACAAAATTTACTGAATATAAAGGACTTGACTTGCCAACCGTAGCGTCTGAAGTACTTGAATTTTGGAAAGAAAAGAACATCTTTGAACAATCTGTAACTTCTCGCGAAGGAAACCAACCTTACGTGTTTTTTGAAGGACCACCTTCAGCAAACGGATTGCCTGGAATTCACCACGTGATGGCGCGTGCGATTAAAGATATTTTTTGTCGTTATAAAACCCAAAAAGGCTTTCAAGTAAAAAGAAAAGCGGGTTGGGATACTCACGGTTTGCCAGTAGAATTGGGAACGGAGAAAGAACTTGGCATCACAAAAGAAGATATTGGAAAAACCATTTCCATCGAAGAATACAACGAAGCCTGTAAAAAAACCGTAATGCGTTACACCGACGTGTGGAATGACCTTACCGAAAAAATGGGTTATTGGGTAGATATGGAAGATCCTTATGTGACCTATAAGCCAAAATACATGGAGTCGGTTTGGTGGCTTTTGAAGCAAATCTATGATAAAGGTTTGTTGTACAAAGGTTACACGATTCAGCCTTACTCTCCAAAAGCAGGAACCGGATTATCTTCTCACGAAGTAAACCAGCCTGGAGCGTATCGCGATGTGACGGATACGACGATTGTGGCGCAATTCAAGACATTGCCAGAAACTTTGCCTTCATTTTTGCAAGGTTTTGGAGACGTGCATTTCTTGGCTTGGACGACAACACCTTGGACTTTACCATCCAATACCGCTTTGACAGTTGGTCCAAAAATCGATTATGTTTTAGTTAGAACTTTCAACCAATATACTTTCGAACCGATAAATGTGGTTTTGGCTAAGAATTTAGTTGGAAAACAATTCGGAAAAGGATTTTTCGCAAGCGAAGAAGAGGCTGATTTTGAGAAAGTGAAAAACGGAGATAAACAGCTTCCGTTTAAAATTTTAACAGAAGCAAAAGGTGCTGATTTGGTCGGAATCAAATACGAACAATTATTACCCTATACATTACCTTACCAAAATCCAGAAAATGCTTTCCAAGTAATTTCAGGAGATTTCGTGACTACAGAAGACGGAACAGGAATCGTTCACACTGCCCCAACTTTTGGTGCTGATGATGCGAAAGTAGCCAAAGAAGCTACGCCAGAAGTACCGCCAATGTTGGTTTTAGACGAAAACGGAACGCCAGTTCCATTGGTAGATTTGCAAGGGAAATTCACTTCACACATGGGTGATTTCGCTGGTAAATACGTAAAGAACGAATATTATGACGCCGGAACAGCTCCAGAAAAATCGGTAGATGTTGAAATCGCCATCCGTTTAAAAGAAGAGAATAAGGCGTTTAAAGTGGAGAAATACGTCCACAGTTACCCACACAGCTGGAGAACAGACGAACCACTTTTGTATTATCCGTTGGATTCTTGGTTCATCAAAGTTACGGATGTAAAAGACAGAATGTTCGACTTGAACGAAACTATCAACTGGAAACCAAAATCTACAGGTGAAGGCCGTTTCGGAAACTGGTTGAAAAATGCCAACGATTGGAACCTTTCCCGTTCAAGATATTGGGGAATCCCGTTGCCAATCTGGAGAACAGAAGACAAAAAAGAAGAAGTATTGATTGGTTCTGTGGAAGAATTGTACAACGCCATTGAAAAATCGATTGAAGCGGGTTTCCAAAAAGAAAATCCGTTCAAAGGGTTCGAAATCGGAAATATGTCAGAAACCAATTATGATTTGGTCGATTTGCACAAAAATGTAGTCGATGGAATTACTTTAGTTTCGGCTTCAGGCCAACCAATGAAACGCGAAAGTGATTTGATTGACGTTTGGTTTGATTCGGGTTCAATGCCTTATGCACAATGGCATTATCCTTTTGAAAATAAAGACAAAATTGACGAAAATAAAGATTTTCCAGCCGATTTTATTGCTGAAGGTGTGGACCAAACTCGTGGTTGGTTTTATACTTTGCACGCCATCGGAACATTGGTTTTTGACAAAGTAGCCTATAAAAACGTAGTTTCAAACGGTTTGGTTCTAGACAAAAACGGAATCAAAATGTCTAAAAGTAAAGGAAATACGATAGACCCGTTTAAAACAATTGAAGAATACGGACCGGATGCAACGCGCTGGTATATGATTATGAATGCAAATCCTTGGGACAACTTAAAATTTGACTTGGAAGGAATTGCTGAGGTAAAAAGAAAATTCTTCGGGACATTATACAATACGTATTCGTTCTTTAGTTTATACGCAAATATCGACGGATTCACTTACGCGGAAGCGGAAATTCCGTTGGAAGAAAGACCAGAAATCGACCGTTGGATTTTGTCTGAATTGAATACTTTGATAAAAGATGTTGACGCTTTTTATGCTGATTATGAGCCAACAAGAGCAACTCGCGCTATTTCTGACTTCGTTCAAGAGAATTTAAGTAATTGGTATGTGCGTTTGTGCAGAAGACGTTTCTGGAAAGGCGATTATGCGCAAGACAAAATTGCAGCGTACCAAACCTTATATACGTGTCTTTTGACCGTTGCAAAATTGAGCGCTCCGGTGGCTCCGTTCTTTATGGACAAGCTTTACAGAGATTTAACACAGGCGACACAGTCGGAAAAATTTGACAGCGTACATTTGGCAGAGTTTCCAAAATATGCTGATAACTTTGTTGATAAATCGCTAGAAAGCAGAATGCAGAAAGCGCAGACCATTTCGTCATTGGTTTTATCCCTACGTAAGAAGGAAATGATAAAGGTGCGTCAACCGTTGCAAAAGGTAATGATTCCGGTACTTGACGCAAGACAGAAGGCAGAGATTGAGGCAGTTTCTGACTTGATAAAAGCGGAAGTAAACGTGAAGGAAATCGAGCTTTTAGACGATGCTTCGGGGATTTTGGTAAAACAGATTAAGCCTAATTTTAAGGCGTTAGGACCGCGTTTTGGAAAAGATATGGGATTGATTTCCAAAGAGATACAAAATTTCTCACAGGAACAAATCAACGAATTAGACAAGAGCGGCGCGTTAGATATTGTTATTTCAGGGAAAAGTATTAATTTAACTTCTGAAGACGTGGAGATTTCATCTCAAGATATTGAAGGTTGGTTGGTCGCAAATGCAAACGGAATCACGGTGGCATTAGACATCACAATTTCTGATGAATTGAGAAAAGAGGGAATCGCAAGAGAATTGGTTAACCGTATTCAAAACATCCGAAAAGATTCAGGATTTGAAGTCACAGACAAAATTAAAGTGGTATTGCAGAAGGATGGCAATCTAGAGGAAGCAATTCAAGCAAATTCAGATTACATAAAGGCAGAAACGTTGACCGAAGATTTGGTTTTTGAGGATAAAATAGAAAACGGTATAGAAATTGAGTTTGACAACATTAAAACAATGATATTAATTTCAAAATAATATAATATGGTAGAAGAAGCTACTCGATACTCAGACGCTGATTTAGCAGAGTTCAAAGAAATTATTTTAAACAAAATACAAAAAGCGCAAGCTGATTTAGATTTAATCAAAAGCGCCTATATGAATGACCTTAATAACGGAACTGACGATACGTCACCAACGTTCAAGGCGTTCGAAGAAGGAAGTGAAACCATGTCTAAAGAAGCAAATTCTCAGTTGGCAATTCGTCAAGAGAAGTTCATCCGTGACTTGAAAAACGCACTTTTCCGTGTGGAAAACAAGACGTATGGTGTTTGTAAAGTTACAGGCAAATTGATTGGAAAGGAAAGATTGAAAATTGTTCCCCACGCGACAATGAGCATTGAAGCAAAGAACTTGCAACGATAAACTTAGACAAAAAATATTTTAAAAACGCTCCAAAATTTGGAGCGTTTTTTTGTTATATTTGAGATATGATGTTATTGTCAGCTTCAATCACTCCTTTTGGGTATTCTATTTTTGGGTTGTTACTACTCTCTTTTTATCTTTCCTATAAATGGCTTCAGGATGATAAAAAAGAGAAACCCGGCTGTTTCTCTTTAGGATTATCCACTTTGATTGTTTTCGCAATCTTAATGTTTCCGCTTGTATTTTCAGTGGGTATTTTTGGTAGTGGCTCACTTTATGCTAAAATTGGCGTAGTAGCTTTTTGGGTTGTGGTTTTGGGCGGTTACTTTTATGCCAAAACAACTAAGAAAACAGACTCCTTTTGGAAAATTATCTGGACAATTTTAAAATATATTTTAGGCGCTATTTTTCTCGGACTTTTTTGTATTTTGTATTTCGGAATGTTCTTTTATGTTTATCAAGCGCTGTTTACTGACGAACAACAAGATTTTCAACTTTGGGCGGGCATCATTTGCGTCTTTTTCACTTCGGTGTTGTCACTTATTATTTTTTCGCTTCCGATAATGGAGAATCCAATTAAGGAGAAAAGCACTTTTTATAACCTAAAGAAAGCATTAAAAAAACCAGAAGATGTGACCAAATTAGATTTGTCGTTACAAGATTTGACTGAATTTCCAACCGAGATTTTGCAAATGACCAATATCAGATATTTGAATTTAAGCAGTAATAAAATTAGCAACATTCCTTTAGAAATTAAAAATCTTAGGAAATTAGAAGAATTACATTTAAAGAATAATTCAGTGAGTATTTCTGAACGAACGAAGATAAGAAAAGAATTTCCTAACATTAATATTCAGTTTTAATGGGAAAAGTAGTCAGCACAATTGAAGATGGAAAGCCTTGGTACAAAAAGATTGTAGGTTTTGTCGCGTCGATTCTGTTCATCGCGCTCTTTTTTTCCTTCATCGCTTTTGGAATTTGGAAATGGCTATTTTTAATAATTCCGATTCTACTAATTGTAAACAGCCTATTTTTTCCTTCGAATAAATCAAAATTTTTAAAAGCACAAGCCATTTTACCGGCTTCAAAAGCCAATTCAATTGCAATGGGAATGGTTGAAATTGTGGGTGATTTACAAGAAATTGAGCCAATCGTTTCTCCTTATTTTACCAAGAAATGTATTGGTTATTTTTATAGAATTGAAAAGGAAAGCAAGCCAGATGATGATGGACGCACAACTTATCATACGATTCATTTTGAACAAAAAATTGGCGTTTTCAATATTTTAGACGAAACTGGTTTTGTGCAAGTCGACGGAACCGATTTAGAGTTTTACAACAAAACAGCTGACAGAACGGAAGGCGGTGCGACGCGCCATTCTGAAGGATATTTACTGCAAGACGATTACATGATGTTAATTGGATATGCGAGTTCAAACGAAGGAAAAACGGTAATTAAAAAAGAAAACAAGAACATCTTTATCATCGCAAATCCTGCAAAAATTGAAAATTACAACAAACATTTGCCGTTATTGAACTCTTTTTTGACAACGCTTTTTATCACCACTTTACTAATTTTATTCATTTTATTAAACTGATTTATTATGGCAACTTCAAATATTGTTTTAATCGTAGGTGTTTTATTAGCGCTTATTTTTGCGAATTTCTTAATCGGAATTTTCAATAAATTGGTAAATCTTAAAAATAATTATGAAAAAGCATTCGGAAACATCGACGTAATTTTATTGCAACGTGCAGATGAAGTTCCTGATTTGGTTAAAGTGGCGCAACAATTTTTAGAACATGAAAAAACAATTTTAACTGATTTGACTAAGCTGAGGACAGATTATTTAAATGCAAATTCAATCGATGAAAAGATTAATAATTCTGCAGATTTTTCTAAAGCGCTAAAATCATTATTCGCAGTTTCAGAGAATTATCCGGTGCTTGCCTCAAATAATAATTTTGTTGAATTGCAAAAAAGGGTTTCGGTTTTAGAAGATAAAATTGCCGACAGGCGAGAATTTTTTAACGACAGCATAAACTTATATAATATTGGGATTCAGATATTTCCAAATTTTATTGTAGCAAAATTATTAGGCTATTCTAGCAAATCCTTATTTCCTGTTTCAGATAATCAAAAAGCATATAATGGAATTCAATTTTGATGTTTTTTTTGGCTTAGAATCCCAGATTAATACGATGGGCGACCGCATGATACTTGCATTCTTTGCAGTATTAATGTATAGCGAAGTGGCGCTTCTAGTAATAAGCGGATATTTGAGAAAATTTAAAATAGCGCTGTTTCATAACCAGTTAAATATATTGGTTTTAACCCTTGGCTTGACGATATTTTTTGGGACAATCGTGTCGCTTTTACTTTTTTATTTCGTGTACGATTGTTCAAAAGTAAAAATACTTTATTGCTGGATAGCGATTTTTGCGAGTATGTTCTATTTTTCAGTTTTTAATTATAACAGCGTAAGGAAGTTGGGACTAACAAAATCATAATTGAAATTCGTCAACCGAGTATCCAATAGAAATAACTTGCAAAGATGCATTTAAACGTAAAAAATGATTGCAAGCACCAATCTTTGGGATATTTTTTTAAATAATAGTAGTACTTTTGCGCATCAAATCCCTTGAAATGTCATTAAAGAAAGCATACCTTTTAGTAATTCTTGTTCTTATCGCTGACCAGATTTCAAAAATCTATGTCAAAACACACTTCATTTATGGCGAATTAGGGCAAATAAATGTTGCCAGTTGGTTCAAGATTTTATTAATTGAAAACGAAGGAATGGCTTGGGGCGTTGAAATCCCTGGAACCTACGGAAAATTAATCTTAACACTTTTTAGATTGGTTGCCGTTTCCGGAATCGGTTGGTGGCTTTGGGATTCTGTAAAAAAGAAAAGTTCCAACTTTTTGATTGTCGCAGTAGCGTTGATTTTAGCCGGTGCTTTTGGAAATATCATCGATTCTGTTTTTTACGGAGTAATCTTTGACCACAGCCACGGACAGACCGCCACATTGTTCACAGACCAGCCATACGGAACTTGGTTCCACGGAAAAGTGGTTGATATGCTTTATTTTCCAATTTGGGAAGGCGATTTGCCATCTTGGTTAGGAGGAAAACACTTCACGTTTTTCAATGCCATTTTCAATTTAGCCGATATGGCAATCTGCGTGGGCGTTGGAATTTTAATTGTTTTTAATAAAAAAGCGTTTGCAACAACATAAAAAAGACAAATACAAAAAAAAACCCCGAAACGTTTCGGGATTTTTTTGTTTAAGGAAATTAGTTTCTTCCGGGAGCATGGTTTCTAGCGCTCTTTTCACCGGTAATTTTTTTCGCTTGTCCTGGAGGCAAGGCTTTTGCGTTACTTGAACGTCCATTTGTTCTCTGCGTGCGAACACCCGCACTCGCTGAACAACTTGCTATCGCCAACGAGACAAAAAAGACGCCAATGCTTAGTTTTAAAGTAGTTTTCAAAGTTTTTAAATTTATTTAAATGTACACTATTATTTGAACTCGAACACCTTTTCTGGAGTTATACAAAAATCTAATTTTACGTCGCTTTCAAAAACATCGATGATTTCTTCTTCGGGCTCAAAAAAAGAAACGCCAATTTTAACGACATTCTTTCTGCATTCCCTTAAGAAATTATCATAAAAACCTTTTCCATAACCCACGCGATGTCCTGTTTTGTCAAAAGCTAAAAGCGGTACAAAAACCACATCAATTTTAGCAGAAGGAACTTCAATTCCGTCGACAGGTTCTGGAATATTATATTCGTTTTTCTTGAATTTAGTATTATCAGTCAATAAATAATGAATCATTTTTCTAGTTTCAAAATTAGATTTAGAAAAGATAATTTCTTTGTCTTTTCCAGCCAAAACTTGCAACAAAAATTCAGTATCGACTTCCTTGTGTTCAGTTATCGGGAGAAAAACATGATAGTATAATTTGTCCCAAATATCAGATTTTACGGCTTGATTTGCAATCGCAAGGCTTTTATCTTCAATAGCTTCTGAAGAAAGTTCGGCTCGTAAAGCTTTGTATTTTACTCTTAAATCTTTTTTATTCATAACAAAAAATTTTGGCAAATTTATGGAACTTAAAGATTAAACATCTCCATATTCCAATCCCGTGGAAATATGAAAAATAGCATCGCCTTGATACACAATTGGAGCATCGTTTACGTTAATTACAAAACCGGCGTTTGGCGCTTTAATTTTAATTTCCACTTTTCCATAAGGGTCCGAAACAATTGCCAAAACTTCGCCTTTTTGAACATAACTTCCAATGTTCACATAACCCTTGAACATCCCAGAATTCTTTGCCCGAACCCACCCTGAACGTTCGATATAAATGGTTTTCTTTTCAGGAAGCGCTACCATTTTCTTCGGATTTAGCATCCCAAAATGATTCAAGAAACGCTTGGTTCCTTCCACACCTTCGCGCGTGATGTTCTCATTTATATCTAAGGATTTTCCACCTTCAAAAAGCAACATTTTTACACCTAGTTTGTCACAAGAATTTCGAAATGAACCCGGAATATTTCTGGAATATAACGCAAAAGGTGGATGAAATACATCGGCTAACATCTTTAACTCGTGATTGTTTGGAACCAAACGAATTTGTGGTGCGTTAAATCTTGAAGCACCGCCAGCGTGAAAATCAATGCAATAATCCACATTTGGAATAATTTCTTTCAATAAATAATACGCAAAACGGCTGGCTAGAGAACCGTTCATGCTTCCGGGAAAAACGCGGTTCATGTCCCTTCCGTCAGGAAATTCGCGTGTTTGATTTAAAAATCCAAAAACATTAATTGTAGGAATACAAATAATAGTCCCAATTTTTGGCCTGTTGATTTTTTGCACAATTAATTGGCGCACGATTTCCACACCATTGATTTCGTCGCCGTGAAGTCCGGCCGAAAATAAAACAGTTGGCCCTTCAATTTCGGAACGCTCAATGATTACCGGAATTTTTAACTTCGTCATGGTGTGGAGTTTCGCAATCTCCATATTTAAAGTGCGGCTTTCGCCCGGAAGGATGGTTTCGCCTAAAATCGTTACGTTTTTTGCCATAGTTTGCTGTTTCACCGAAAAGTCGCAGATTTTCATAAACATTAAAGTCAATTGATTTCTTGATTTGTGCAAAAAAAATTGGCGAATCTGCGGTCTCTGTTTTTAATCCATAAAAATAGAAAATTCAAACTTGCGAACGCTAAATATTTCCTAAAACCAATTAAATTCAAAAATCATCGCTTGCAATTGGAAATTTTTGCGAGTAACTTTGTCAAATGCGAACTCCGTTAGAACTTCAAATCCAAACGTTGCCCGACAATCCGGGCGTGTATCAGTATTATGATAAGGATGACAAGATTTTATATGTAGGCAAAGCAAAAAATCTCCGAAAAAGAGTTTCTTCTTATTTCAATAAATTACACGAAAGCGGACGCACAAATGTGATGGTACGCAAGATTGTTTCTATAAAACACATCGTAGTTCCCACGGAAACTGATGCGTTACTCCTGGAAAATAATCTAATTAAAAAATTACAGCCTAGGTACAACATCCTCTTGAAAGATGACAAAACCTATCCTTGGATTTGCATCAAAAGAGAACCTTTTTCACGAATTTTCACGACTAGAAATATGGTCAAAGACGGTTCAGAATATTTTGGACCTTATACCAGTTTCAAGACCGTTCACACGCTTTTAGACTTGATTAAAGAATTGTACCAACTGCGAACTTGCAACTATGATTTGACCAGAGAAAATATCAATTCGGGTAAATATAAAGTGTGCTTGGAATATCATATCGGGAATTGCAAAGGCCCGTGTGAAGGCCATCAAGCATTAGAAGATTACCAAAATAATATTGATGCTATCCGTGAAATTTTAAAAGGAAATTTTAAGGAAAGCCTGAAAGATTTCAGAACTTTGATGAAGAATTTAGCTTCCGAAATGAAGTTTGAAGAAGCGCAAAAAATCAAGGACAAAATTGATATTTTAGAAAATTACCAATCGCGTTCAACTATTGTGAATCCAAGGATTTCAAATGTGGATGTTTTCTCGATTACTTCTGATGAAAGCATGGGTTATGTGAACTTTCTGCAGATTTCACACGGCGCAATTATCCGTTCGCATACGTTGGAAATGAAGAAGAAATTGGAGGAAACGGATGAAGAATTGTTGGAATTGGCCGTTGTTGAATTACGGGAAAGATTTAGGCTTCTGTCTAAAGAAATTATTGTTCCGTTCGAAATTAATTTAGGCGAAAGCATCAAGGTGACGGTGCCACAATTAGGCGATAAAAAACAGCTTCTGGAACTGTCGCTTCGCAATGCAAAATTCTACCGAATGGATCAGTTGAAACAATTACAAATCGTGGATCCAGACCGACATACAAATCGAATTATGGCGCAGATGCAAAAAGATTTGCGACTTTCGGTCGAGCCAAGGCATATTGAATGTTTTGATAACTCGAATATTCAAGGAACAAATCCAGTGGCGGCTTGCGTAGTTTTTAAGGATGGAAAACCGAGCAAAAAAGACTACCGACATTTTAACATTAAAACTGTTGAGGGTCCAAACGACTTTGCTTCGATGGAAGAAGTGGTTTATAGAAGATACAAAAGATTGCTCGACGAAGAACAGCCTTTGCCACAATTAATTATTATTGACGGTGGAAAAGGACAGCTTTCTTCGGCTTTGAAAAGTTTGGACGATTTGAATTTAAGAGGAAAAATTGCGATTATTGGTATTGCAAAACGACTGGAAGAATTATTTTATCCGGGCGATTCGGTTCCGTTATATTTAGACAAAAAATCTGAAACGTTAAAAGTAATTCAGCAGTTGCGGAACGAAGCACACCGTTTTGGGATTACCCATCATCGCGACAAACGAAGCAAATCGGCATTGACAACATCGGTAGAATCGATTCCCGGAATTGGCGAGAAAACGATGATTACCTTGATAAAACACTTTAAATCTGTCAAAAGATTATCGCAAGCGACCGAAAAAGAAATTTCTGATGTGATTGGTGTTTCAAAAGCAAAAAAAATTACCGACTTTTACAAAACCACAAAGTAACTTCACTATGAAAAAAATAGCTCTTTTATTTCTGCTACTATTCTCAGTATCAGTTGCAGTTTCACAAGAGCAGAAAAAGCCTAAGATTGGTTTAGTTTTAAGTGGAGGAGGCGCAAAAGGTTTGGCACATATCGGTGTTTTAAAAGTTTTGGAAGAACAAGGCATCCAGATTTCTTACATCGGAGGAACAAGTATGGGAGCGATTATCGGCGGACTTTATGCTACTGGTTACAACGCTTCGCAAATTGATTCAATCTTCAAAACCACAGATTATGACGCGTTAATTCAGGATTATATTCCGCGATCAGCTAAAAATTTCTACGAAAAAAGAAACGACGAGCTGTATGCGCTCTCGCTGCCTTTTAAAAAGATGCGAATTGGGATTCCCAGAGCGCTTTCAAAAGGACTTTACAATTTTAATATGATTAGCAAATTAACGCATGACGTGCGTCATATCCGTGATTTTAATCAACTTCCCATTCCGTTTTTGTGCATTGCAACTGATATTGAAACCGGCGAGCAGGTTTTGCTGAATAAAGGATCTTTGCCACAAGCGATTTTGGCTAGCGCCGCTTTTCCATCGTTATATATGCCAGTCGAAATTGACGGAAAATTTTTGATAGATGGTGGCGTAGTGAACAATTACCCCATTCAGGAGGTTAAAAATTTAGGCGCTGATATCATTATTGGCATTGACGTTCAAGATGGTTTCCGCGACAGGAAAGCGCTAAGCGATGCGACTCGAATTCTAGTCCAGATCACCAATATGCAGATGATTCAAAAAATGCCCGAAAATATCAAGAAAACCGATATTTACATTAAGCCGAACATCGACGGATTTAATGTGGTTTCATTTGATGAAGGGACCGAAATTATCAAGAGAGGAGAAGAGGCAGCTCGAAAAGTCATCGACCAGTTGCAGCTTGTAAATTCTGGAAAAATTCAAACGCCATATCCAGCAAATGCAAATGATTCTATTTCAATTACTGGCATAAGTACGCCTCAATTAGAAAATTATACGCGCTCGTATGTAATTGGAAAGCTCGGTTTTAAAGCCGGAAGCAAGATTTCATACGCTGATTTAGATAGGGGAATCAACACCTTAAGTGCTACGCAAAATTTCAGCAGCATTGGTTATTCGTTTACGAAATCTGCTAATGGCGATGATATTTTGAATCTAAATTTGGTCGAAAACCGAGTGAAAACTTATTTGAAATTTGGTTTGCACTACGACGGATTGTACAAAAGTGCGGCGCTCTTAAATTTGACCCAAAAGAAACTGTTATCTAAAAATGACGCGCTCTCAGTCGATGTTGGATTAGGCGATAATTTTAGGTATTACCTTGACTACTACGTGGATAATGGATTTCGATGGAGCTATGGCGTGAAGTCTAGACTCAATACCTTTAATAAAAATGTACTGTCTGATTTTAACAACGGAGAATTTTTAGACCTTTTTGGGCTTAGTTCTATAAACATAGATTTTACCGATTTTTCAAACCAAATCTATTTTCAGACTATCTTCAGGCAAAAATTCTTATTAGGCGTTGCGGCTGAATATAAACATCTGACTATCAAGACAAAAACACTTTCAACCGTAAATCCTAAGATTGAAGATAGTGATTACGTAAGCGGATTGGCTTATTTAAAATTTGATTCGATGGACAAAAAATATTTCCCGAAAAATGGATTTTTGTTCTGTGGGGAATTTCAGCCTTTTTTCTATTCGTCAAATTACACCAAAAATTTTGAGACCTTTTCGATCTTAAAGGGAGAAATGGCATTTACAAAAACGTTTTTCAACAACCTTACTTTTACAGTACAATCTGAAGCTGGTTTTACGGTGGGCGAGCAGACGGTGCCTTTCTTTGACTTTATTCTCGGCGGTTATGGGTACAACACAATAAATAATTTCAGACATTTCTATGGATATGACTTTGTAAGTATCTCTGGAAACAGTTATGTAAAAGGTGCTCTTAGCGTTGACTATGAAATATTCCGAAAAAATCATTTGAACTTTACTGCCAATTTTGCTAACGTTGGTGATAAGTTATTTGATTCAAGCGATTGGATAAATCCGCCAACATACTCAGGATACGCATTTGGATATGGGCTTGAAACGATCATTGGGCCTGTAGAATTGAAACATTCTTGGTCACCAGAAACAGGCGATCACCACACTTGGTTTAGCCTTGGATTCTGGTTTTAATTTCCTACATGAAGTATTAAACCTCAAATTTTATTGTTAATTATTCTATAAAAAAACTATATTTGGCTTCATAAAACTATTAAAGAAGCAAATTTATGTCTATTTGGAGAAGGAAATCATTAGCGATCTTAATGAATGAAGCGTCAGAAGATGAAAAAGGTTTAAAAAGAACCTTGTCTTCCAGAGCTTTAGTCGCATTAGGGATCGGAGCTATAATTGGCGCTGGATTATTTTCATTAACTGGAATCGCAGCAGCGGATCACGCTGGACCTGCAGTAACGTTGTCATTCGTGTTGGCCGCCGTGGGTTGTGCTTTCGCCGGATTGTGTTATGCAGAGTTTGCTTCAATGATTCCGGTGGCAGGTAGCGCATATACGTATTCGTACGCCACGATGGGTGAATTTGTAGCTTGGATCATTGGATGGGATTTGGTTTTAGAATACGCTTTAGGTGCCGCAACGGTGGGTGTTAGTTGGGGTTCTTACTTGAATAAATTATTGGCGCAATTTGGTATGTCCATACCGCCAGAATTTTCAAGTGCACCATCCGAAGGAGGTTTGATTAACTTGCCTGCCATTTTTATTGTTTGCTTATTGTCACTCTTATTAATTAGAGGTACAAAAGAATCTGCATTTGTAAATAATATTTTGGTAGTGATGAAATTAATTGTAGTAATTATTTTCATCGTTTTAGGATGGCAATATATAAATCCAGATTTTCATGTTCCTTATATTCCAGAGTATGTTCCAGAACATATTGATGCCGTTACTGGAAAAAAAGTGGGAGAATTTGGTGGTGTTTCGGGAATTGCAGCCGGAGCTGGATTGGTATTTTTCGCTTTTATTGGTTTTGACGCAGTATCCACAGCTGCACAAGAAGCAAAAAATCCACAAAAAGGAATGCCAATTGGTATTTTAGGATCTTTAGTAATTTGTACAATTTTATACGTTTTATTTTCTTACGTAATGACAGGACTTGTTCCTTACACTGAATTTAAAAACGATGCTTCACCGGCGGCGACAGCATTTGCAGTTACTGGATACACATTCCTACAAACTGGGCTTATTGTAGCTATTTTAGCAGGATATACTTCAGTTATTTTAGTTATGCTAATGGGTCAAAGCCGAGTTTTTTACTCAATGAGTAACGACGGACTTTTGCCAGGATTCTTTGGTGAAATACATAAAAAATTCAGAACGCCTTGGAAAACAAACATCTTCTTCATGGTTTTCGTAAGTATTTTTGCAGGATTTGTTCCAATTAAAGACTTGGGACACATGGTATCCATCGGAACATTGTTCGCATTTTCATTGGTATGTTTAGGAATATTAATAATGCGTAAAAAAATGCCAGAAGCAAAACGTTCTTTCAGAGTTCCCCTTGTTCCATTCGTGCCAATCGCTGGGATTGTGGTGTGCTTTTATCTGATGTATTCATTACCATCAGAGAGTTGGATGAGGCTAATAGTTTGGATGGCAATTGGTGTTGCGATTTATTTTATGTATGGCAAAAACAAATCAAAATTAAATAAGGAAGCATAGATTTTTATAAAACTTATAAAGGCGCTAATAATTATATTGTTAGCGCCTTTTTAGTTTCAATAAATATTTCATAATAATACCGACAAAAAAATTAATTTTTACGATATTTGTGACTATGAATACAAGTTGGACAGATTTATTAGCGCACTTAAAGTTTCTCATCAAAAGAAACCCAGAATGATTTTTTCAATTGGATAATTTGGGCAATTGGATAATGAGATAATGTATTTCTTTGTCTATAAATCGCCTCTATTATCAAATTATCTCATTAACTAATTATCTAATTAAAAAGTTATGCCACTATATCATAAATTGGGGGAATTCCCTCAAAAAAGACATACTCAGTTTGAAAAACCAAACGGAGGTTTGTATTACGAACAGCTTTTTGGCACAGAAGGTTTCCACGGACATTCTTCTTTGCTTTACCACGTTCACAGACCAACCCAGGTTAAGGAAATCAAAGCTTCACACAATGTGGAACCAAAAATAGCGATCGGAAAAAATATCAAGTCGTTGTTGTTAAAAGGTTTTGAGTTAAAACCAGAAGCTGATTTCTTAGACAGCCGAAAAGCATTATTGGTCAACAAAGATTGCACTATCGGATTGGCCGCACCGCAAAAATCGTTGCGTGATTATTTCTATAAAAATGCCGACGCCGATGAAATGATTTTCATCCACAAAGGAACCGGAACACTTCGCACGATGATGGGAAATATTCCTTTTGAATATGGAGATTATTTGATTATTCCAAGGGGAATTATCTACCAAATCGACTTTGATACCGAAGACAACAGACTTTTCTACGTAGAATCTTTCGCTCCGTTTTATACGCCAAAACGTTACAAAAACGAATCAGGTCAGCATTTAGAACATTCGCCATTTTGCGAGCGTGACTTTAAATTGCCTACAGAATTAGAAACTTTTGACGAAAAAGGCGATTTTACGATAAAAATTAAAAAAGAAGGAATGTTGCACGAAGTGGTTTATGCCACGCATCCTTTTGACGTTGTGGGTTGGGACGGATATAATTTTCCTTACGGATTTTCAATTCACAATTTTGAGCCGATAACAGGAAGAGTGCACCAACCGCCTCCGGTTCACCAGACATTTGAGACTTCGACTTTTGTTGTATGTTCTTTTTGTCCAAGGCTTTATGATTATCATCCAAAGTCAATTCCGGCGCCGTACAATCACAGCAACATCGATAGCGATGAGGTTTTGTATTATGTTGACGGCGATTTTATGTCAAGAAATAACATCGAACAAGGTCATATCACGTTACATCCAAAAGGAATTCCACACGGACCAGCACCTGGCGCGATGGAAAGAAGTATTGGTCACACCGAAACGCAAGAATTGGCTGTGATGGTGGATACTTTCCGTCCATTGATGGTGACTGAAGAAGCCATGGGATTGGATGATGGTCAGTATTATAAATCGTGGGTAGAATAATTAAAGGAAGCAAAAAACTAAAAAACGCCAACTCTGACAGGGTTTCAAACCCTGTCAGAGTTGAAAAAATATAAAGAAAATGAGTAAAGATTTAAAATCAGTAGAATACGGATTAGAAAAAATATTTGAAGGAGCACAAGATTTCTTGCCTCTTTTAGGAACAGACTACGTGGAATTTTACGTAGGGAATGCAAAACAAGCAGCACATTTTTACAAAACAGCTTTCGGGTTCCAGTCTTTAGCTTACTCAGGATTGGAAACTGGAGTTCGTGACCGCGCTTCTTATGTTTTGAAACAGGACAAAATCCGTTTGGTTTTAACAACCGCTTTGAATAGCAACTCGCCAATTGGGGAGCATGTGAAAAAACATGGTGATGGTGTTAAAGTGATTGCGCTTTGGGTTGAAGACGCTCGCAAATCTTTTGAAGAAACTACAAAACGTGGCGCGAAACCTTATTTTGAACCTGTGGTTGAAAAAGATGAAGATGGAGAAGTGGTTCGTGCTGGTATTTATGGAGCCTACGGAGAAACCGTCTTTGTTTTTGTAGAACGTAAAAATTATAACGGAATCTTTTTACCAGGCTATAAAGAATGGAAATCAGATTACAATCCGAAGCCTGTTGGGTTAAAATTTATCGACCACATGGTTGGCAATACAGGTTGGAACAGAATGGATGAAGCGGTAAAATGGTTTGAAGACGTGATGGGATTTGTGAATTTCCTATCATTTGATGATAAACAAATTACAACAGAATATTCAGCATTGATGTCGAAAGTAATGAGTAACGGAAATGGTCGAATTAAATTTCCGATTAATGAACCAGCCAACGGGAAAAAACGTTCGCAAATCGAGGAATATTTAGATTTTTATGAGGATGAAGGAGTGCAACACATCGCTGTGGCAACAGATGACATTGTGAAAACCGTTGCTGATATGAAATCGCGCGGAATTGAATTTTTAAGCACGCCACCGCAAGCTTATTATGATGCCATTCCAGAAAGATTGAAAGACCACATGGATCGATTTAAGGAAGATATCAATGAACTTCAAAAGCTTGGAATTATGATTGATGCGGATGAAGAAGGATATTTATTGCAAATTTTTACCAAACCGGTTGAAGATCGTCCAACATTATTCTTCGAAGTAATTCAAAGAATGGGCGCTCGCGGATTTGGTGCAGGTAATTTTAAAGCGCTTTTTGAGTCTATTGAAAGAGAACAAGAAAAAAGAGGAACTTTATAAGAATTGATTAAAATTCTGAGAATAATATAAAATTAGACCGTTCAGAAGACTATCTTTTGCTAATTAAGTGTTAAAGTGAATTTTTTTATTGTAATACTGTAATTAATATATACCTTTGCACCCGCAAAAAGAGAGGGAGTGGTTTCCCTTGAATTTTATGTAAATTTTCATAATTTATAGTTTTTTGGTTGGTTAATAGCATAAAAACTCAGTCATTTTTTGACTGGGTTTTTTTGTTTTGGTACATTTGGAATAAAATTTGTATATTCAGTTGTCAAAGAACTTAAAATAGATTTATGAAAAAGATTTTAATTATAATGTTACTTGTCACAACCACCATTCAAGCTCAATCAGACAAAGCATTTGACGTCGGCGAATGGTTCAAATTTAGAATCCATTATGGTTTAGTAAATGCTGGATATGCGACTCTTGAAGTGAAAGAAGCAACTAAAAACAACAAAAAAGTATTTCACGTTGTGGGAAATGGTTATACCACTGGAATGACCAAGTTTTTCTTTAAAGTCAATGATGATTACCAAAGTTATTTTGACAAAAAGACGGGACAACCATATCAATTTGTGAGAAAAATTGATGAAGGTGGTTATAAAAAGAATCAGGAAGGCTTTTTTAACCAGACCGCAAATAATGTATTAGTCAAAGATTATAAGCATAAAACTGAGAAGACCATTTCGGTGCCAGAAAATGTGCAAGATATTGTCTCCGCTTTTTATTATTTGAGAAATCATCCAAGTATTGATAAGCTTAAAGTCGGTGAATCCATTGCAATTGATATGTTTTTTGACGATGAGACGACAAAGTTTAAGTTAAAATTTATGGGTAGAGAAGTTATATCCACTAAATTTGGAAAAGTAAAATCGATGGTTTTCAGACCTTATGTTCAAGCCGGACGCGTCTTTAAAGAAGAAGAAAGCTTAACTGTTTGGATTTCAGATGATGATAATAAAGTTCCCTTACGAATCAAAGCCAGTTTGGCAGTAGGATCGTTGAAGGCGGATATTGAAAATTTTAAAGGACTGAAAAGTACTTTTAAAGTAATAGCAGAAAAATAAAACATGGATATCACCCCCCAAATTAAAGATCAATTAGATCAGTTAGAAAGTAAATTTGAAGCAATTAATCAAAAAACAGAAACACACCTGGAGGGGCTACTTTGGTCAAAACCAATAACTTATTGGGATTATATTCAAACAGATGCATTATTAAATATCCAAACCCAGCGAACAACACTTCCTGATGAGATGGTATTTATTATGTACCACCAAGTCAATGAGTTACTGTTTAAAATGATACTTTGGGAAATGAATCAATTGTGTCATACCGAAAAACCAAAAACCGCTTATTTTACCGAAAAATTGATGCGAATCAGCCGTTATTTTGACATGCTGACCACATCTTTTGACATTATGGGCGACGGCATGGAGATTGAGCAGTACATGAAGTTCAGAAATACGCTTACTCCAGCGAGCGGTTTTCAAAGCGCACAATATCGACTAATTGAATTTTGTTCTACCGATTTGATCAACTTAATTGATTACCGATTCAGAAAATCAATTGATAGAAATACGTCTTATGAATTTGCGATGGAACACCTTTATTGGCAAGCAGCAGGGAAAGATTATCACACTGGCGAAAAATCTTATCTGTTAAAAGAATTTGAAAGAAAATATAAACCACAATTTTTGAGTTATATGGAAGAGTATAACACTATAAATGTGTGGCAAAAATTCAAGGAATTACCAGAAGCCGACCAAAACAACGTAGATTTAGTGAACGCAATGCGTCATTACGACCACACGGTGAACATTACGTGGGTGATGCAACACTTAAATACAGCAAAAAAATACATTGATGGAAGCGGAAAAGGTGATGGAGAAGCAACTGGAGGAAGCGATTGGAAAAAATACATGCATCCAAAATACCAAAGAAGAATTTTTTTCCCAGAATTATGGTCTCCAGAAGAATTAGCTTCATGGGGTGAAGAAAAAAACGTCTAATAGATTTAAAGATTACGATTTGAAGTATAAAATTTTAAGCTTGTTATTCCTTTTTGCACTTTTTTCGTGCAATAATAAAGAGGAAAAAACGGCAAAAGAAAATAAAAAAGAAGTTCCTGTAAAAGTTCCAATTGTTGTTGAATTCGGATTCACTTTAAACGATTTTGAAGTAGAAAATGACACGGTAAAAAGTGGCGACACCTTCGGAACCATTATGGAAAAACACAATTTGGGGAATTACCAAGTTCACGAAATTACAGAAAAAGCTAGGGATTCCTTTAACTTTCGTGATATTCGAGCTGGAAAACCTTACACTATCTTAAAATCGAAAACGGCTCCGAATCAAGTTCAAGTTTTCATCTACCAAAAAGATAATATTCATTATAACGTAATAGATTTAAGGGATTCTATCGTAGCATATAAACGAAAAAAACCGCTGACGGTAAAGACCAGAACCATTGCTACAGAAATTAACGGTTCACTTTCTGAAACATTAGCAGAAGCTGGAGTTGACGCATCACTCGCACAAAAATTAGCCGATATTTATGCCTATTCTGTCGATTTCTTCAAGATTCAAAAGGGCGATAAATTTGCCGTTACTTTTGAAGAAAAATATATCAATGACACAATTTATGCAGGAGTAGAAAGTCTTCAAGCGTCTTTTTTTGAGTACAAAGGAAAAAAGATTTACGCGTTTCCTTTCAAGCAAGACACGGCCTCAAGCAAGACAAATTATTATGACGAAGAAGGAAAAGTTTTAAAAACAATGTTTCTGAAAGCGCCATTAAAATTCGGATTTAGAATTTCTTCCAAGTTTTCAAAAAGTAGATTTCATCCGGTGCAACAAAGATTTAAAGCGCACAACGGAACCGATTATGCTGCAGCACACGGAACTCCGATTATTACAACAGCTTCAGGAGTTGTAGAAAAAACGGGCTACACCGCTGGAAACGGAAACTTTGTGAAAGTTAAACACGACCGAACTTATGCTACGCAATACCTTCATATGTCGAAAATTTTGGTTCGTCAAGGGCAACGCGTTTCGCAAGGCGATGTGATCGGAAAAGTGGGAAGCACAGGTTTGGCAACGGGACCTCACGTTTGCTACAGATTTTGGAAAAACGGCGTTCAGGTCGATGCTTTAAAGCAAAAATTGCCAAGTTCTATTCCGATGGATTCACGATACAAATCACGTTTTATAGCCGAAATGACTCCTATGAAAAACGAGCTTGATAGTATCGCAGCACTAAAATTTAAAAATTAAATCAATTATTGTCTAAATTTGAAACTTCAAAATAGACTTTAAATCCAAAATATATTACAATGGCTTTAGGAAAAACCAATCCTTCTGGAACTGTCGCTTGGGAAAAATTGCGCGAGCATTTTTATGATAAAATGCAAACGGCTTCAATGACCGAAATGTTTGCAAATGACAGCGAAAGAGCTGCAAAATTCAACCTTCAATGGAATGATTTCTTGGTAGATTATTCAAAAAATATCATCACACAAGAAACAATCGATTTGCTTTTGGCTTTGGCCAAAGAAGTAGATTTGAAAGATGCAATTTCAAAATATTTTGAAGGCGATATCATCAATGAAACTGAAAATCGCGCAGTTTTGCACACCGCTTTGAGAGCTGCAGAAAATGCAGTTGTGAAAGTCGATGGCGAAAATGTGATGCCAGAAGTGTATGAAGTGAAGCAAAAAATCAAAGCTTTTTCTGAAGAAGTAATTTCTGGAGAGAGAAGAGGTTTTACAGGAAAAGCATTCACAGACGTTGTAAACATTGGTATCGGAGGTTCAGATCTTGGCCCGGCGATGGCGGTGGATGCTTTGCAATTCTACAAAAATCAATTGAACGTTCACTTTATCTCAAATGTTGACGGCGATCACGTTCAAGAAAAAATAAAAAACTTAAATCCAGAAACGACGCTTTTTGTAATTGTGTCTAAAACTTTTACGACTCAAGAAACGCTTTCAAATTCAGAAACGGTTAGAAAATGGTTCTTAAAAGTAGCAAAACAGGAGGATGTTGCAAAACACTTCGTGGCGGTTTCAACGAATATCCAAAAAGTGACTGAATTCGGAATCAATCCTGATAATGTTTTTCCAATGTGGGACTGGGTTGGCGGACGCTTTTCTCTTTGGAGCGCGGTTGGTTTGTCAATCAGTTTGGCTGTTGGTTTTGATAATTTTGATAAATTATTGAAAGGAGCAAATCAAATGGACGAGCATTTTAAAACGGCAGAATTCGACCAAAATATTCCGGTAGTTTTAGCTTTGCTGAGCATTTGGTACAATAATTTCTTTGGAGCTGAAAGCGAAGCCTTGATTCCTTACACGCAATATTTGCAAAAGTTGGCGCCATATCTTCAACAAGGAATTATGGAAAGCAACGGAAAAAGCGTTGGAAGAGACGGAAATCCTGTGAATTACCAAACCGGAACCATTATTTGGGGCGAGCCAGGAACTAACTCGCAACATGCCTTTTTTCAATTAATTCACCAAGGAACAAAATTGATTCCGACTGATTTTATAGGATTCGTAAAACCTTTATACGGCGACGAAGATCATCATAATAAGCTGATGTCTAACTTCTTCGCGCAAACCGAAGCTTTACTTAACGGTAAATCCGAAGACCAAGTAAGAGCAGAATTTACAAAGGTAAACCTTTCTTCAGGCCAAGCCGATTTCTTGACTCCGTTTAAAATCTTCCAAGGAAATAAGCCGACGAATACTTTGTTGATAGAGAAATTGACTCCTGAAACTTTGGGTTCGTTGATTGCGCTGTATGAGCATAAAATCTTTGTTCAAGGCGTGATTTGGAACATTTATAGCTACGACCAATGGGGCGTGGAATTAGGAAAACAATTGGCCAATTCTATTTTGGAAGAAATCAATTCTGGAAACGTAAAATCTCATGATAGCTCTACGAATTTACTTTTAAAGCATTTTTTAAGAAATAGATAATCTTTAAGCATCACTATTTAAAAGCCTCATTTAAGAGGCTTTTTTCGTTAACTCAAAATACTTATTAAAAATTTGTTAATTAAGACAAAAATTGTTTTATATTTGAAATTAGCAACAAAAATTTATAATAAGCCGATGAAAAAAAAACAATTTAAAATAATAACAGTATTGTTGTTATTGGCACTTGCCTTTTTTGGGTGTTCTGAGGAGCGAGATTATCTAGAAAATCAACCCAGCAAAATAGCTGTAAGAAAAATTTCGTTTGACGAGTTTAGCAAAAATGCTCACGCGATGCGCACGTTTACTGCTATCAAAGACAAACAAGAATCAAGAAAAAATGGAAGAATAATTTATGATCCAGTAAATGACTTTTATATTGACACAGACAATGTCATCGTAGCGGAAAAAGATGGTCATTTTTATTATACTTTTTTGATTCGAAGGGATAGCATTTCTTTAAAAACCGAAAATTTGGTTTTAAAAGAAGATGAAAATGGAGCGTTTACGCCACTTATTTTTGAATACTTGTTCAGCGAAAGCGATAAAACAAACATAAAAAACGGAAATCCTGTAGCGAATTTAGATGACAAGACTACCATCAAAAAGCCTGAGGAGATTGAACTTGAGGGAGTTGATGAAGCCATTGGAAAATATACTCAATGTGTCAAAGTGTATATAGCAGTTTGCACAGAAGGTAACCATGAAAATGGTGCTAATCCCGATGGTTCAGACTGTCCTGCTAACGGGATTGATTTTTTCTACTATTGTTATGAAGGCGGTGGCGGTTTTTCAGACTTTGGTGATCCATATGTTGCGCCTAATGAAGGTTCTCCAGATATGGGTTCTGGCGGTGGTGGATCTGGCGGTGGCCCCGGTGCTGTTAGTCCTCCGCCAAATAACTGCTCACATTGTAATGAGGTGATCACGATGCCGTCGATTGAGCCTGCTGAAGATTCACCACGCAAGAAAAAATGTCAAGAATTAAACGAAATGGGTGGCAAACCAATTGCAAATACCAATCCTCCTAAAACTGTCATGGATAATTTAAATGACCTAAAAAATAATTTAAACATAAATAAGGAGCGCATGTATGTTCTAAGTCCTACATCTGAAACAGAAGAAGTGTATGTTGAACAATACTTCGAAAGTTCTGAAAACGGAGACAACATTGGGTTCAATCCAGGAAATGTAGAAATAAGTATTATTATGCATACACACTACGATACAGAAACACAACTTTCAACTTTTTCACTGGACGATATTTATCAGATTTATAAAAGTATGGTTTTGGGGAATATCACTTTAGAAAGCGATTCATTCACATCAGTTGTTGTTACAGCCCATGGTACCAACTACGCACTAAAAATAAGCAATAGATCCGCCTTTATTAACTGGGGTAATACTTTTTTTACAAATTGGGGCTTAATAATGCCAGCTGCAAATCAAAAAAATCCCTTGAAAAAAAATTCAGAAGATATATATTATGAAGACAATAATATTAAATTAGGGGACACACCTCAACAGATTAGTGATAATGAAAAAGGACTAGTAAAGTTTTTAGCTTCACAACGTGTAGGCTTAGAACTATACAAAGCTGAGCCTACCTTTAACAGCTGGAAAAAATTATCAATCCCTTTATTCGGAAATACAGTCAGTGAAACACCTTGTGATTAACTTTAAATAACAAATATGAAAAAATACACATTACTAGTATTGATAGCATTCTTATCGATATCATGCAAAGCTCAAACTGTCTATTCGTTGTCAAACTATGATTCACGCAATCTAAAAAATGGCAACTATATAAAAGACACAGAAGGAGTATTAAATCCTTTCGTAGGTACATGGGAATGGACTAATAATGGAAATACTAGTTTTAGAGTGATTATAACTAAGGTAGAGCATTGGAATGGAGGAAACGCACGCGATTATTATGTTGATAAAGTTTTAGGAGGCTACCGTTACATTGAAAACGGAACGTTAGTTGTTGATAAATTGACTTATGCGACCAATTTTACATCAGACCCTGCTACTTGGAATGCATTCTCCTTAATTTTGGGTGGCGTCTCTTATCCAGAGACCAACAAATTGAACATAAGCGTTTATGATGAGATAAAAGGTAAGGATTGCCACGCAACGATAACGTTGCAGATGAACTCGAATGGGATAGTTCAAGGTCACTGGAAACTGCAAGATAAAGAAACAAGCAATTATCATGGTTCAGTTAAACAACAAGGTTTTTCAATTCCAACAGATGTAATTTTAACGAAAATCAATTAAAGTTAAGCCTCGAAATTTTCGAGGTTTGGTTTATTTAAATAAATAATTACTTGCCTATGAAAAAACTTATAATCTTACCATTGTTATTGTTAATATCATGCAAAGCTCAAACTACTTATCCATTATCTAATTATGATTCTAGTAACTTAAAAAATAATAATTACATACAAGATAGCGAGGGAGTATTAAATCCTTTTGTTGGCACTTGGGAATGGACTGATGGGCTTTCGAATTTCAGAATTGTTTTAACAAAAGAAAATCATTGGAAAGCGCCAAACGACAATTTTTATGAAGATAAAATTTTTGGAGGATATCGATATATTGAAAACGGAAATTTGATCATTGATAAATTATCATATACTACGAGTTTTACATCAAATCCTTCAACTTGGAGTTCATTTTCATCGATTTTAGGCGGGGTTTCCTATCCTGAAACAAATAAATTAATAATCAGTATCTATGATGCAGTAAAAGGTAAGGATTGCCACGCAACGATAACGTTGCAGATGAACTCAAATGGGATAGTTCAAGGTCACTGGAAACTGCAAGATAAAGAGACAAGCAATTATCATGGTTCAGTTAAACAACAAGGTTTTTCAATTCCAACAGATGTAATTTTAACGAAAATCAATTAAATTAAAACTTCGAGATTTTTAAGACTTTTTGACATTCACAGAAAAAAATCGACAAATTCTTTCTTAGAAGAAATCGAATCACGTAAAAATCTCATGATAGCTCTACAAATTTGCTTTTGAAGCATTTTTTGGCTAAAAAATAGATTTACAAATGTTAAAATTTTAAGAATCCTCAAGTGTTTGCTTGGGGATTTTTTCGTTATTGTAATGTTTGTTAAAATGATTTATGATTTCTCTATATATGTTTGATTATTAGCATAAAACCCCCAAAACATCTAATTTTCTTAACAATAACTTAACTTTTGAATTTTCTACTTATTAGACCTTTGTTGAAACTTATAAACGAACACAATAATGAAAAATTTGAAAAAGGTAATGCTCTCGATGTTGTTATTTTTTGCAATTTCAACAGCATTTTCTCAGACCAAAATCACAGGAATTATTACAGATTCTGACATGAAAGGTCCGCTTCCTGCTGCGAACGTAACGGTAAAAGGAACGACCGATGGAAGCACGACTGACATCGATGGAAGATTTTCTATTTCAACTTCAAAAACAAGCGGTGAAGTTGTAATCAACTTCATTGGATTTGTATCAAAAACAATTTCATTTTCAGGACAATCGGGAGAAACTATCAATTTAGGTTCAATTTCTTTAGAATCTGAAGCAAGTGACTTAGACGAAGTTGTGGTTGTTGGACGTGGAATTATCGACTTAGCAAAAGACAGAAAGACGCCAATTGCGGTTTCAACAATAACTTCTGCAGAAATTCAAGACAAAATTGGAACTTCTGATATTACGCAAACTTTGGTTAATACGCCATCAGTCTATGTTACCGGTCAAGCCGGAGGTTTTGGAGATTCAAAAATGTCAGTTCGTGGTTTTACTCAAGATAATACAGCATTTTTATTAAACGGCCAGCCAATTAATGGAATGGAAGATGGCTTGATGTATTGGTCAAACTGGTCTGGAATGTCTGATATTGCAAATGCAATTCAAGTTCAAAGAGGTCTTGGTTCGTCAAAATTAGCAATTTCTTCTGTGGGAGGAACTGTGAATTTCATTACAAAAGCAACGTCAATGAGAGAAGGCGGATTCGTTTCTGCCGGAATTGCAAATGACGATTATATTAAAACTACTGCCGCTTATAACACCGGTTTAATGAATGATAAATTTGGAGTAAGTGTAATGTTAACACATTGGCAAGGTGATGGTTATAACGACGGAACTCGTGGTGAAGGCCAAAATTATTTCATCTCTTTTGGATACAAGGCCTCAGACAAACACAACTTTAATTTTTTGATTACTGGAGCGCCACAACAGCACGATCAAAATTTCACAAAAAGACTTTCTGACTACCAAACTTACGGTAGAAAATATAACAATAACTGGGGTACTTTAGACGGAAAATATCAATCTGAAAGAACAAACTTTTATCACAAACCAGTTGCTAACTTGAACTGGGATTGGGCAATTAGCGATAAATCAGAGCTTTCTACAGTAGTTTATGCATCATGGGGACGTGGTGGAGGAACTGGAAATCTATCTAACGCTGCTTCTGCGATAAGAACGAATGGACAAATTGATTTTGATGCTATTAGAGACAGAAATTTAACTGTTGGAGAAGGGCTTGAGCGTGATAATAAATCATATTTGATTCGTTCGTCTGTTAACAACCACAGTTGGTATGGTATGGTTTCAAACTTTAAGCACCAAATTAACGAAAATATGGTGTTCAATTTAGGTGCAGATTTAAGAACTTACTATGGAACACACTATCGTCAGGTTGAAAATTTCTTGGGCTTGAACAGCTGGACAGAATCAAGAGGTTTGAGAAATGCTACCACGCATACATTCCCAACAGTTCCTGGAACAAACAATCCGTTAAATCCTGTTTCAAATACCGTTACAGAATCGCAAGCAGTAAATCCTTGGAGATCTACATTCAATACGCTTGGCGAAGACCAAAGAATTGATTATGACAATAGTGAAAGAATTTCTTACGGAGGTCTTTTTGGTCAATTTGAATACTCAAACGATAACCTTTCAGCATTTGTTCAAGGAGCGGTTTCAACACAGGCTCACCAAAGATTTGACAGATATGATTACTTACCAGAAGCTGAAGATTCTGAAAAAGTAAACAATACTGGTTTCAATGTTAAAGCGGGAGGAAGCTGGAATATCACAGAAAATCACTCCGTTTACGCAAACACAGGGTATTATGATCGTCAACCTTACCATGATAATATTTATTTGAATAATACAAACTTGATCAATCCGTTGACTTCAAACGAAAAAATATTCGGAATTGAGGCAGGATACAGCTTTAAAAGTCAGTTTGTGTCAGCAAATTTAAATGCTTACAGAACTTCTTGGAAAGACAGAGTTACAACTACATCAGCAACTGCTGTAGACGGGAACGAATTCGATCTTCCAATTGGAGCTCAAATTTACACCACAAACGAAGGTGTTGAACAGTTGCACACAGGTTTTGAAATCGATGTTGTTGCAAAACCATTTTCAGTTTTAGATGTAAGAGGATTTCTTTCTGCTGGAGATTGGGAATATCAAGGAAATGCGGTAAGAACTCGTAGAGACGAAGATAGAAATGTTCTTGATTCACAAGTTAGAGATGTTGACGGAGGGAAAGTTGGTGATGCTGCACAGTTTTCAGCTGGGGCAGGACTAAAATATAGAATTGCTGAAAGATTTTCTGTTGATGCTGATTACAGATATTACGAAAAAGTATATGCAAGAGTTGGTGCTGTTAAAAACAATTTAGAATTGCCTTCTTACAACTTATTGGATGCAGGTATTTCATACAAAATGTTAGTTGGAAAAGACAAACAAAACTCTGTAAATTTTAGGTTTAATATGAATAATGTTCTTCATAATATTTTCTTGACAGAATTGACTTCAACGCAAGCAATTGCAACAGCACAAGAGTTCGAAAGTGGAACAGGTAATGGTCTTGTAAATCCAGCAGGTGCCGCTACTGGTGCTAAGTTGAGAGATCAATATAGTTCATACGCAGATTATCAAAACAGAGGAATTTATGATGGTTTAGACTCAAGAAATCAAGGTTTCTTTGGATTAGGAAGAACTTGGAATTTCTCAATTAGATACAACTTCTAATTAAAAATAACTTTTGACACAAAAAAAGCCTCTCAAATTTTGAGAGGCTTTTTTTGTGTCAAAAGTGCTTGACTATATCATTTCGATAAGTTCCAAAGCTCTTTTTACAGATTTTACATTCTCAAAAGTCAGCAACAATCGAAGTCCGTTTTTAGTTTCTTTTTCTTTCATTCTGCAAAGATTTCCGTTCTTTTGAACAAATTGCAAAACCTTGTGAAATTGATTCGAAGTATAATATTCAGATTGCTGGTCAGAAACAAAATAAGCAACCATTTTTCCTTGTTTTAAGACTAATTTCTCTATTCCAAGTTTTGTAGCGCACCATTTAATTCTGATGCTGTTCATCAACGCAATCGCTTGTCTTGGCAAAGCGCCGAATCGGTCAATTAGTTTCTGTTCGTAAGCAAGCAATTCGGCTTCATTTTTCACATTGCTCAATTCATTATACAAATTCAATCGCTCAGAAACATTGTTGATATATTCATCTGGAAACAATAATTCAAAGTCAGAATCAATCTGAATTTCCTTCACATAATCTTTCTCAGGCGCATTTTCATCTTCCGGATACAAATCCTTGAATTCATTTTCTTTCAATTCTTCGATGGCTTCGTTCATGATTTTTTGGTAAGTTTCAAAACCAATTTCGTTGATGAAACCACTTTGTTCGCCACCCAATAAATCTCCCGCACCGCGAATTTCCAAATCTTTCATTGCAATATTGAAACCGCTTCCCAATTCGCTGAATTGTTCCAAAGCCTGAATTCTTTTTCTCGCATCATCAGTCATCACAGAATAAGGCGGCGTGATGAAATAACAGAATGCTTTTTTGTTGCTTCGGCCAACTCTTCCACGCATTTGGTGAAGATCTGAAAGCCCGAAATTATTGGCATTATTAATGAAAATTGTATTGGCATTTGGTACGTCCAAACCGCTTTCGATGATGGTTGTTGCTACCAAAACGTCAAAATCTCCATTCATAAAAGCCAGCATCAATTCTTCCAATTTTTTTCCATCCATCTGACCGTGGCCCACGCCAACACGCGCTCCGGGAACCAAACGTTGAATCATTCCGGCAATTTCCTTGATGTTTTCAATCCTATTATTAATGAAGAAAACTTGTCCGTTTCTTTGAATTTCATACGAAATCGCATCACGAATCAATTCTTCATTAAAACCAACAACTTGCGTTTCAATCGGATATCGATTTGGCGGAGGCGTTGTAATTACAGATAAATCGCGCGCTGCCATCAATGAAAACTGCAACGTTCTCGGAATTGGCGTTGCTGTCAAAGTCAAAGTGTCAATATTCGCAGCAATCGTTTTTAATTTGTCTTTTACGTTTACTCCAAATTTTTGCTCTTCATCGACAATCAGCAATCCAAGATTTTTGAAGGAAACATTTTTGTTAACCAATTGGTGCGTTCCGATAACAATATCTAATTTTCCGTCGGCCAATTCTTTCAGCGTTTCAGATTTTTGCTTTGCTGTTCTAAATCGGTTCAAATAGCCCACCGTTACTGGCATATCTTTTAAACGTTCTGTAAAAGTTTTGTGATGTTGGAAAGCCAAAATGGTCGTTGGAACTAAAATTGCAACTTGTTTTCCGTTGTCAACCGCTTTAAAAGCCGCACGAATCGCAACTTCAGTTTTTCCAAAACCAACATCGCCGCAAACCAATCGATCCATCGGACGCTCGCTTTCCATATCATTTTTCACGTCTTGCGTCGCTTTGTATTGATCTGGCGTGTCTTCATAAATAAAAGACGATTCTAGTTCAGCTTGAAGATAACTATCTGGCGCATATTGAAACCCTTTTTCCAGCCTTCGCTTTGCGTATAATTGAATTAAGTTGAAAGCAATATGTTTGACTCTGGCTTTGGTTTTTTGCTTTAAAACTTTCCAAGCATTGGAGCCTAATTTGTATATTTTTGGCGGAGATCCATCTTTTCCGTTGAATTTTGAAATTTTGTGCAACGAGTGAATGCTCACATAAACAATGTCGTTATCGGCATAAACCAATTTGATTGCTTCCTGTGTTTTTCCTTCCACCTGAATTTTTTGCAAACCGCCGAAACGCCCAATTCCGTGGTCGATATGCGTTACATAGTCGCCAACGGAAAGCGTATTGAGTTCTTTTAAAGTAATCGTCTGCTTTTTAGAATAACCGTTTTTGATGCTGAATTTATGGTAACGCTCAAAAATTTGATGGTCAGTATAACAGGCGATTTGGTTTTCTTCGTCCACAAATCCTTGAAATAATGGAAAAACAACGGTATGATATTGCTTCCGGATATTTTCGCTGTTGACTTCGTCTAAAGATTCAAAAATATCGTGGAAACGTTTTGCCTGCTGTTCATTCGAACAAAAAATATAATTTTTGTATCCGTTTTGCTGATTGTCATTCAAATTATTTAGCAATAAATCAAATTGCTTGTTGAACGAGGGTTGTGGCTGAATGTGAAATTCAAAAGTTTTTTGAGTTCTGAATATTGCTTTCGAACCCATTTCTGCCACCGTAAAATCAAGCGCTTTTTTGATAAATGCTTCCTGATTTAAGAACAATTCTTCGGGAGCAATGTGATTTACAGTCGCATCCATTGTTCCAAAAATTTCTTTTGCTCGTCCAAAAAGCTGATCTAATTTGGAAAAAAGCAAATCAGTATTTTGAACAAAAAGAACCGTTTTTTCGTTGATGTAATTTAAAAAACTCTCTCTGTTTTCTTGGAAAAATTTATTTTCTACGTTTGGAATTATCGTAATTTTCTTTTGTTTTTCAACCGAAAGCTGGGTTTCTACATCAAAAGTTCTGATGCTATCCACCTCATTTCCAAAGAATTCAATACGAAACGGATTTTCATTCGAAAAAGAAAAAACATCTAAAATTCCACCTCTGACCGAAAATTCGCCGGGTTCAGTGATGAAATCCACACGTTTAAATTCATATTCGAACAAAACTTCGTTGATAAAATCGATTGAAACTTGATCGCCAACGGCTACCTTCAAAGTGTTTTTGTCTAACTCTTTTCTCGTAACCACTTTTTCAAAAAGGGCTTCGGGATAAGTGACAATTACCGCTGGTTTTTTTCTGGAATTTATCCTATTCAAAACCTCCGCGCGAAGCAAAACACTTGCGTTGTCTGTATCTTCAATTTGGTAAGGACGACGATAAGATCCGGGATAAAACAAGACGTCTTCCTCGCCAACAAGCTGTTCTAAATCGTTCAAATAATAGGCGGCCTCTTCTTTATCCTGAAGAATTACTAGATAAGGAAGCTCATTTTTTTTGAACAAACTCGCCACAATCACAGACAATGAAGAACCCAAAAGGCCTTTCAAATGCACTTTATTTTCTCTAACTTCAAGGCTTTCTGCAATTTGCTTAACCTTTGGAGAATTGGCGTAAATATTTAAAATTGGTAGTTTCAAATGATAAAATTATCTATTTTGTTTTGGATCTAAAGTTGGAACAATCCCACTATTTCCTCTAAAATTGCTTGGTTTTTGCTGTTGCAAATTGATCGGCGCTTTTGGTTTTGCAACCGAATCTCTTGGGATTGATCGAAGCATTTCGGCCTCACCATCTTCTAATCTAATTTCACTTTTCTTGATTATTTCTTCCATTTGGGATTGTAGCGAAGCAATTTCCTCGTTAATTTCTGGAATCAATTTTACGACTTTATCGTCTTGTACATAACTTAAATTAATGAACAAATCAAGCGAATTTACCTTGGTAGTCAACGTCATAATTCTGGCGATGATTTCAGGTTTGTTGAAACTTGGAGGAATATTGTTCTGTAAATCCCTCACTTTTAACGACAGCGTTTTTGCTTTTTGCTTAAACGCGCCAATGGAACTTTTTGGCTTTTGATTTAATTCTGTCAAAAATAATCTCCATTCTGCCCAGTTTTTAATTCTACTTTGCAGATTTTGACTTGATTGAGGCACGCTGAATGACCAAGCCTTATTTATCTTTTCAAATATCTGTTCATTTTTCTTGCTTGCAATTTCGTTCGCTTGCACTCTCACAGACTCATCATCCTTGCAAGAAATGAAAATTGAAAAAACGGCAATAAGCAAATAGGGATAAATTCTCATTAGACTATTTTTGAATTGCAAAGTTAACAAACTATTAGATATCAATCTTTACGCCAAAGCGCGGTTTATTCATAAAAGTTCTTTAAAATTTCAAATGCTTTTGATTGAATAATTATTAGGAAATGAATTCATTAGCAACTGATTTTTCATTTTTCAGAAATGAATTACCTCAAAAATCACAAATAATTTAAAAAATGATTTTAAATGAGAGTTGCAATTATAATTTTTGTTTTTCGAAATCGTTATATTTGTCCTTACCAAAACCATCTCAGATGCACGCAAAAATTTTAATCATTGGCGCTTGTGGCCAAATCGGGACAGAGCTGACCAAACAGCTTCGCAAACAATATGGAACTGACGCTGTAATTGCCTCAGACGTTCGAAAAGGAAGTGCTGAGTTTGTAAATTCAGGTCCGTTTGAAGTTGTAAATGCTTTAGATTTCAACCAAATTGAAACTATTGTTGAGCAATATAATATTGAAGAAGTGTATTTGATGGCGGCTTTGCTTTCTGCAACGGCTGAAAAAAATCCAGCATTTGCGTGGGATTTGAATATGAATTCGCTTTTTCACGTGTTGAATTTGGCCAAAGCCGGAAAGATTAAAAAAATATTTTGGCCTTCGAGTATTGCGGTTTTTGGACCAACAACTCCCAAAGAAAATACGCCACAATATACCATTATGGAGCCTTCAACGGTTTATGGAATCAGCAAACAATCCGGTGAAAGATGGTGTGAATATTACCACAATATTTTTGGCGTAGATATCAGAAGCATCCGTTATCCTGGGTTGATCAGTTGGTCAACGCTTCCTGGTGGCGGAACGACAGATTATGCGGTTGATATTTACCACAAAGCGTTGAGCGACGGGAAATATGAATGTTTTTTATCTGAAGAAACAAAACTTCCGATGATGTATATGGACGATGCAATTCGCGCGACGATCAGTATTATGGAAGCTCCGGCAGAAAATATAAAAATTCGTTCTTCATATAATTTAGCTGGAATCAGTTTTACTCCAGATGAAATTGCGACTGAAATTAAAAAGCATATTCCGGAATTTACGATTTCATACGAACCAGATTTCAGACAAAAAATCGCCGACAGCTGGCCGTCAAGTATTGATGATGCTGAAGCTAGAAAAGACTGGGGCTGGAAACACAACTTTGACTTGGAAAGCATGACAAAAGATATGTTGGAACATTTGCGTGAATTAGAAAATTAGCCAATTAAAAAATTGTTTGAAATGTCTTTAATTAAACAAAAAACCGAAAGGGAAATTCTCTCTTTCGGTTTTTTGTTTTATTGCTTTTTTAAATCTTCAATAAATTTTGTCTCAATAGTTTCTTTTGCCTTGATGACTTCGTCAGAATTATCGTTTGGGATGGTCATGGACAAAACATAGTGCTTGATTTTCCATTGTCCGTTTAATTTTTCTAAAACTCCTGAACCTCGGCAGATTTTCATTTGCGTGTTTAAAAGTTCGTCAAACCAAGCCAGTTTTTTGTCTGGACTGAAATAAATATTTCTTTGCAAAGCCGTGAAACTCCAAGCTTTTCCTTTATCAAAATATGGTTTTGCCCAAATTTCGAATTCTTTTTTAGTCCAATTTTCTGTAGCGTCGGTCCCGATATAAATGGAGTTTTCGGCTAAAGCGCTGAAATACTCTTTAAAATTTCCGTCAGATGCGGCTTTGTGCCAAGAATTTAGAAGTTTGTTGATGGCTTCTTTTTCAGCGGCTTCTGTTTGCTTTTTTTGGGCGAAGGTTGCTGTTGAAAAAGCTATAACTAAAAGCAAGAGTGTCTTTCTAAAATTCATTTTAGTTTATTGAGAAGTTGGTAAGTCTCAAAGTTACAAAGTTGTTTTGCTTGAAAATTAAAAAGGCAGTTTTTTTTCTGCGTAAAGTGAGCACGCAATCTTCTGGAAATTTAAAAAGCGCCTGAAAGTTTGATTTCTAACCCCGACAGCAGTGGCATCCTTTTCTTTTTTTAAAGAAAAGATAAAACGGATGGCGGGAAAATGGCTTAAAAAATACGTTTAGTTTGGTTTCAAAAATTAAGCGTGGCCAATTTGTTCGTCGTGCTGTGAAAGGTCGAGTCCCATTTCTTCAGATTCTTCAGAAACACGAAGCGGAATGAAAAGATTGGTGAATCTGAACAAGAAATAAGAACCGAAAAAAGTGAACGAAGCGACTAAAACCAGCGCCATCATGTGATGCGCAAAAACGGACCAGCCACCGTGAAGAAGGCTGGCGTTTTCGCCTTGGGCAAAAATGGCGGTCAAGATCATTCCGGTAATACCGCCAACTCCGTGGCAGGCAAAAACGTCTAAGGTGTCGTCAATTCCTTTTAATTTTTTCCAATATAAAGCTTTGTTTGAGATCAAGGCAGCGGCGAATCCGAAGAAAATACTTTTGGGGATGGACACGAATCCTGCGGCTGGGGTAATGGCAACTAACCCAACCACAGCTCCGATGCAAGCTCCCATTGCAGAGACTTTTCGTCCGTTAATTCGGTCAAAGAAAACCCAAGTCAGCATTGCAGCAGCCGAAGCGATTGTTGTGGTTGCAAAAGCCATCGCTGCTGTTGCGTTTGCGGCTAAAGCAGATCCGGCGTTGAAACCAAACCAACCGAACCAAAGCATTCCGGTTCCTAAAAGTACAAACGGAATATTGGCTGGAATGTGACCGTTATTTTTTCTTTTTCCGAGTACCAAAACGCCCGCGATTGCGGCAAAACCGGCACTCATGTGAACTACAGTTCCTCCTGCGAAATCTTTCACTCCGAAATAACTTCCTAACAACCCGTCGGGATGCCAAACCATGTGGCATAACGGCGTGTAAATAAACAAAGTAAACAAACAAATGAACAAAAGAAACGAGATAAAACGGATGCGTTCCGCAAGAGATCCTGTAATAATAGCTGGTGTGATGACTGCGAATTTCATTTGGAAAAGCGCAAACAATATGAATGGAATGGTGGTGGCCATTTTTGCATGTGGATGTTCGCCGACGTTGTCAAAAAGCGAGTAAGTAAAGGGGTTTCCGATGATTCCGTAATGTTTTCCGTCGATTGAAAAACCTATGGAATCTCCGAAGGAAAGACTGAAACCAACAACCACCCAAAGAAGGCTGATGACGCCAAGGCAAATAAAACTTTTTAGCATCGTGGAAATTACATTTTTCTTGCCAACCATTCCTCCATAGAAAAATGAAAGTCCGGGAGTCATTAAAAGTACCAAACAAGAAGCGGTAAGCAACCAAGCAACATCTGCCGGACCAATATTTTCTAACGGACCAAAATCTGTTGACGGGAAATCTGTTGCTGGTTCATAGAATAATCCTGCGATTGCGGTTATGGCAACTATGGCAAAAGATGCGATCCAACGTTTTTCTATTTTCATTATAAATTTATTTATCCCCTAATTTTATGGGGCAAAATTATTTAAAATAAACCTTAATCAAAAGTTAACCTGCTTAAAATTGAATGTGAAAAGTTATTTTTATCAAATATTTAAAAACATACCCCTTTTTTATTTTTGTTTAGCGTATCTGCTAAATAATAAAGCTAGATTGTAAGTTTATCGAAATTAATCTTAAAACCTCAGGTGAATTATTTTGATACATTTTGTAATTAAATTTTTACTATACTTGCACCACAAAATCAATCACTAAAATTATTTTTTTATGAAAAAAACTGCACTTATTGCATTGTTATTAGTGTCTGCTGTTTCAGTGGCTCAGAAAATGAAGGTTGTAAAAGGAGATTATAAATTTTTAAACGGCCAGAAAGAATTGAACGTTGAGTTCAATTATGATAACCTTAAGCTTTTGAAAGAGAATTTGTCTGAAGAGCAGTATGTTTCGCAGCGAACGGCTGATTTAAATGAAAAAAGCAAAGGAAACGGCGATGTGTGGAAGAAGAAATGGAAGACCAGTCGTGAAGCGATTTGGAACCCAAAATTTCTGGAATTGCTAAATAAGACTTATGGAAACGAAAAAGATGTGACCATTCAAGAAGATTTAAAGAGCGCAAAATATACACTTGTTGTTGACGTAGCGTGGATTTATCCAGGTTGGGACGCAGCAATCATGAAACAACACGCAAAGGTTTCTTTAAATTATAAGTTCGTAGAAACTTCAAATAGAAGCAACGTGCTTTTAGAAATTACAAGCGAAGAGGCTCCGGGAGACCAATGGGGTAATAACTTTAGCAACGAATCGAGAATTGGTGAAGGATTTGCGAAATCAGCAAAAACTTTAGGAAAAGAAATAGTGAAGAAAGCATTCAAATAAGATGTTCTGGAAGTAAAAAAAAGCGCCTTAATGGGCGCTTTTTTCGTTATTTAAAATGTGTGCCATATTCTTAATGACATTATCGTGTTTCTTTACAAACGGATTTTGTTCGTCCCAAACATATCCTGCCAAAACTGCGCAGATTTTGCGTTTAACATCTGGATTTTCTGGTCTGTGAAAGAATAAAGTTTGAAGATTTCCGGTGTACCATTCTTTTACGTAAGTCGCAAAAACATTGACGCCACGACGCATATATTCGGTGTATTCTTTGTCCCAATCCACTTTTTCTCCGTTTAATTCTCTCAAGAATAATTTTGCTGAAAGCATTCCAGATTCTGTCGCAAAACAAACTCCTGAAGAAAAAACCGGGTCTAGAAATTCAGAACTATTGCCGGTCAACGTAAATCCTGGTCCGCAAAGTTGCGTTACAGAACACGAATAATTTTCAATTTTATGCGGTTCAAAAAGAAAGTCTACGCCTTCAAAACGGTCTCTGTAAAAATCAGATTTTTGAATGACAGATTTTAAAGCTTCTGTAGTATCTTTTGAAAGAGAATTGATGTAACTCGTTGGTCCAACCACGCCAATACTGGTATTTCCGTCCGAAAAAGGAATCACCCAAAGCCACACTTTTGTTTCCAAAATATCAAAAGAAATCAAAGTTCCTTCGCGACCTTCGGGTCTGTTCACATCTTTTACGTGCGCAAACATCGAAGAATTTTCAGGAATTGAGGATGGCGCGTCTAATTTCAAAATTCTGGGTAAAACACGTCCGTAACCGCTGGAATCAATGATGAATTTTGCTGAAATTTCTTTTAAGTTTCCATCTTTATCTCTTACAATCGTTTTTGAATTTGTGCCTTCAAATTGCACATCTAGAACTTCGGTCTCAAATTCCACATTAACGCCTTTTCTTACAATTTCTTGGGCTAACGTATTATCAAAATCAGCTCTTGGAACTTGCCAGGTCCAATCCCAACCTTCCGTAAATTTATCTGAAAAGTCGAAAAGACAGACTTCTTCGCCACGGATAAATCGCGCTCCAAATTTCTTTTCAAAGTTTTTTTCTTTTAAAGCTTCTAATAATCCCGCTTCTTCATAATGTTCCATTGACCTTGGAATAAGGCTTTCACCAATAACAAAACGCGGAAATATTGATTTTTCTACTACTTTAATCGAGGCATTGTTTTTGTGCAAATATCCAGCGGCAACGCATCCCGAAGGGCCGGCGCCAATGATTAAAACGTCCACATTTTCCTTTATCATACTTTAGTTTTTTAAAACCTTAAAATTATCTTAATAAATCTTACATTTGCTCTGTAAAATTAGCAACAATATTTCAATATAAAAATAAATAACGCTCATCAAATTAGCGCCGCATAAATGAATGTAATTAATGAATTTTTAAGTCTGGAGGAATTTAAGTCGGTCATTTTCAAGAAAAACGAAGTCACTGTAAGCGACGCCGTTTTGAAAAGGGTGACTGAAAGTTTTGATTTCTTAAAGGAATTTTCTGAAAACAAAATTATCTATGGCGTAAACACTGGCTTTGGACCAATGGCGCAATATCGAATCAAGGACGAAGACAGAATCCAACTTCAATATAATTTAATCAGAAGCCATTCCTCTGGAACGGGAAAACCACTCAATGAAACGTTTGTAAAAGCAGCAATTTTGGCTCGTTTGAACACGCTTTCTTTGGGCAATTCTGGCGTTCATCCTTCGGTAATTCATCTGATGAAGGAGTTTATAAATCGCGATATCACGCCGTTGATTTTTGAGCACGGAGGCGTTGGTGCGAGCGGAGATTTAGTGCAATTGGCACATTTGGCCTTGACTTTAATTGGTGAAGGCGAAGTTTTTTACAAAGGCGAAAGAAGGGCTACAAAAGAAGTTTTTGAAATCGAAAATTTACAGCCAATTCAAGTGGAAATCCGCGAAGGTCTTGCCTTGATGAATGGAACTTCGGTAATGACTGGTATTGGAATTGTGAATCATTACAACGCTGAAAAATTACTAGATTGGTCACTTCAATTTTCGTGTGCCATTAATGAAATTGTAAAAGCGTATGACGACCATTTGTCTTCAGAATTGAACAATACCAAACTTCATAAAGGACAGCAAGATGTTGCGGAACGAATGAGAAACCATCTTTCTGACAGCAAATTGGTCAGAAAAAGAGCCGACCATTTATATACAGGAGAAAATACAGAAACGGTTTTTACCGAAAAAGTGCAGGAATATTATTCGCTTCGTTGCGTGCCTCAGATTTTAGGTCCGGTTTTGGATACTATAAATAATGTAGGAGAAATTTTGGAAAACGAAATCAATTCGGCCAATGACAATCCAATTATTGACGTAAAAAACAAACATGTTTACCACGGAGGAAATTTCCACGGAGATTATATTTCCCTTGAAATGGACAAGCTGAAATTGGTAATTACAAAGCTTACAATTTTGGCAGAGAGACAGTTAAATTATCTTTTGAATTCAAAAATCAACGAGATTTTGCCGCCGTTTGTAAACTTGGGAACATTAGGTTTTAACTTCGGAATGCAAGGCGTTCAGTTTACGGCAACTTCCACAACCGCTGAAAGTCAGATGCTTTCAAATTCGATGTACGTTCACAGTATTCCAAACAACAATGACAATCAAGACATTGTGAGTATGGGAACAAATGCGGCGGTTATCACCGGAAAAGTGATTGAAAATGCGTTCGAAGTACTTGCAATTGAATTAATTACAATAGTTCAAGCGATAGATTATTTAGGATATAAAAACGAAATTTCTTCGGCGACAAGAAAATTATACGATGACATTCGCGTCATAATTCCAGAATTTAAGGAAGACCAAGTGATGTACCCTTTTGTCCAAAAAGTAAAAGATTATTTGGTACAGAATTAGTTAGTGATTAAAGTCAATAGTTAAAAATTTTACAGAAAATATATGAAGTGTGCATTAGTAACAGGCGGTTCAAGAGGAATTGGAAGTGCGATTTGTCAAAAATTGGCAATCGATACCGATTATCACATTCTGATTAACTACCAATCTAATAAAGATGCGGCCGAAGAAACTTTGAAAAAAGTAATCGAAGCGGGAAATACGGGAGAAATCATAAAATTTAATGTGGCTGATGCCGAAGAAGTAAAAGCCGCGTTGACAGAATGGCAAGATGCAAATCCAGAAGCAATCGTGGAAACCATCGTAAACAATGCCGGAATCACGCGCGACGGACTTTTTATGTGGATGAACCACGACGATTGGTCGCAAGTAATCAACACCAGCTTAAACGGATTTTATAACGTGACGAACTTTTTTATACAAAAAATGCTTCGAAACAAATATGGCAGAATCGTAAATTTAGCTTCAGTTTCTGGTGTAAAAGGAACGCCGGGACAAACCAATTATTCTGCAGCAAAAGGCGCTTTGGTTGCCGTCACAAAAGCCTTGGCACAAGAAGTTGCCAAAAGAAATATCACGGTAAATGCCGTGGCGCCAGGTTTTATAAAATCTGATATGACGAGTCAATTAGACGAAAAAGAATTGGTAAAATTGGTTCCTGTGAATCGTTTTGGCGAAGCCGAAGAAGTAGCCGATCTGGTCAGCTTTTTGGTATCTAAAAAAGCAAGTTACATCACGGGAGAAATCATCAATATCAACGGAGGAATTTATTCTTAAACTTTCATAAGTAAAGAAAATGGAGAGAAGAGTAGTTATCACGGGAATGGGAATTCATTCCTGCATCGGGACATCGCTAGACGAAGTGAAGCAATCTTTATATGAAGGAAAATCAGGAATTGGTTATGACGAAGAACGAAAAGAATTCGGATTTCGTTCGGCTTTGACCGGAATTGTTCCAAAACCAGACTTAAAAAATCTGCTAAACAGAAGACAAAGAATCAGTATCGGCGAAGAAACCGAATATGCTTATATGGCGACAATCCAAGCTTTGGAACAAGCCAAAATCGATGACAATTTCTTGGATAACAATGAAGTGGGAATTCTTTATGGAAACGACAGCGTTTCTAAAGCAATCATCGAAGCCACAGACATCGTTCGCGAGAAAAAAGATACAGCATTAATCGGTTCTGGAGCGATTTTCAAGTCGATGAATTCCACGGTAACTATGAATTTATCTACCATTTTCAGATTAAAAGGAATTAATTTAACCGTCAGCGCCGCGTGTGCCAGCGGTTCGCATTCCATCGGAATGGGTTATTATTTGATAAAAAGCGGATTGCAAGACACCATAATTTGTGGTGGCGCACAAGAGATAAATAAATATGCAATGAGCAGTTTTGACGGATTAGGCGTTTTTTCACCAGATGAAGCCGAACCTGCAAAAGCTTCAAGACCATTTGATTCGTCCAGAAACGGACTGATTCCGAGTGGCGGTGGCGCAACCTTAATATTAGAAAGTTACGAATCTGCGGTAAAACGTGGCGCTCCGATTTTGGCAGAAATCATCGGTTACGGATTTTCATCCAATGGCGACCATATTTCAACGCCAAACGTTGACGGACCGTCAAAAGCAATGCAAAAAGCGCTGGACCAAGCCGGAATTAAAGCTTCTGACGTAGATTATATCAATGCTCACGCGACTTCAACGCCGGTTGGTGATGAGAACGAAGCAAAGGCAATTTTCCAGATTTTTGGTGAAAGCAATCCTTATGTGAGTTCCACAAAATCAATGACAGGCCACGAATGCTGGATGGCCGGCGCAAGCGAAGTCATCTATTCAATTCTCATGATGCAGAACAATTTCATCGCCCCAAACATCAATCTCGAGACGCCAGACGACGACTCAAAGAAATTAAATATTGCAAGAAATACAATTAATAAAGAAATTAATATATTTTTGTCCAATTCTTTCGGGTTTGGAGGAACAAATTCCGCATTAATCGTAAAAAAGTTATAATCCCAACAAATGAACAAAGCAGAAATCATAGAAAAAATAAACGGATTCCTTTCAGATGAATTCGAAGTTAACATTGAAACCATAGAGCCAGACGCCGTTTTAAAAGACACGTTGGGACTTGATAGCCTTGATTATGTTGACCTTGTCGTGACTGTGGAATCAAATTTCGGAGTAAAATTAGGCGAAGCAGATTTTGTCGGAATTTCAACTTTCGAGAATTTCTATGATTTGATAGAAAACAAAATTAAGAACAAATAGCATTTTTTTTAGAATCCAAGCAATAGGCGTTTTTTAAACCATTTTCCCGCCATCCGCTATATCTTTTCTCCCGAAAAAAAATCGGGAAGAAAAGGATGCCGCTTCTGTCGGGGATAAAAAACAAACAATTGGCCTTTTTTAAACTTTGTACGCTCACAGAACCTGTTACGTTTCGCAAAAACATAACAGGTTTTTTTAGTAATATTGTCATTTGTTGCAAAAACAAATTTGGAAATATTCTCAGAATCTATAAATTTTAATAACTGTTCAAAGCCACCTAAAAATAATTCGTGTAAATTCGTGCAATTAGTGGCAAATAAATAATTTCAAATGAGCAAATGGGATGGTAAATCCAAAGGAGGCGTTTTAGGTTACCAAATATTCGTATTCTTAATCAAGACTTTCGGCGTGAGAGTCGCCTATTTTATATTATATTTCGTTGCCACCTATTATTTTCTTTTCCTCAAAAAGAGCAATAGGGTGATGTTTTATTATTTCCAAAAAAGACTCGGATACTCCAATTTGAAAGCCAGAAAAATGGTCTTCAAAAACTATTTTGCTTTCGGGCAAACCTTGATTGACAAAACAGCAATCGCTTCGGGAATGCGTGAAAAATTCACCTACGAATTCGACGGAATCGAAACCTTGCAAAAACTTTTAGCCGAAAAAAAAGGTGGAGTTTTAATCAGCGCGCACATCGGAAACTTTGAAATCAATGAATATTTTTTCAACGATATCGATTTTGACCTCGAGATAAATGTCGTAACGTCAGATACAGAACACCGCGCCATCAAAGAATATCTGGAAAGTGTTTCACGAAAAACAAATGCCAAATTCATTATTGTAAAAGATGATTTATCGCATATTTTTGAGATAAATACGGCGCTCGCAAAAAACGAACTTGTTTGTTTCACTGGCGACAGATATATTGAAGGAACAAAAAGCATCAAAGAAACGTTTCTTGGCGAAGAAGCAGATTTCCCAGCCGGACCATTTTTAATTGCGTCAAGATTAAAAGTTCCGGTGGTTTTTGTTTATGTGATGAAAGAACCAAAATTGCATTATCATCTTTACGCCAGAGTCGCCGAAGTCACGCACAGAAACGACCGTGAGCTACTTAAAACATACATCAAAAGCGTCGAATCAATGCTGAAAAAATATCCGTTGCAATGGTTTAATTATTTTGATTTCTGGGACCAGTTTCCGGATAAAAAATAAAAAATTACCACAGATTCGCAGATTTTTTAATAATTATCAAAACGATTCGAGAAATAATCTGCGAATCTGCGGTAGAAAAAGCCAGAAAAATGGAAGAATTTGATTCAATAATTATAGGTTCTGGAGCTGGCGGATTGGCCACAGCTTTGTGTTTGGCGCGAGCGGGACAAAAAGTTTTGGTTCTCGAACAACATTCCGTTCCTGGCGGTTGGTGCCACAGTTTCACGCTGAACGGCCAGCGTTTCAGTCCTGGACTCCACTATATCGGACTTTTGGACGAAGGTCAATCGACCAATGATTTGTACAAAGGTTTGGGCGTGGCAAACGACATTATTTTCTTTCGGATGAAAAAAGAAAGTTATGACCATTGCCTTATCGGAGACAAAAAATATGACTTCCCAGCCGGAATTGAAAACTTAGAATCCAGCTTAATTCAACATTTTCCAAAGGAAGAAAAAAATATCAAAGAATATCTTTTTCTGATAAAAAAAGTCAACGAACAGTTGCAAATGATTCCGAAGTTAAAAGGTTTTTGGCAACATTTAATTGTTCCGTACACGATGAAACATTTTGGGAAATTTGCGCTTTTTAACTTAAAACGAGTGATTGATTGGCACATCAAAGACCCCGAATTGAAAGCAGTTTTGAACGCGCAATGTGGCGACCACGGTTTGCCTCCGCGTCGTGCGAGTTTTCCGGTGCATTGTTCGGTAATGAACCATTATTTTGACGGCGGATTTTACCCAATGGGTGGCGGAAGCGGTATCGTGAAAGCAATGACCACCAAAATAAAAAGTTACAATGGCGTTGTCAGAACGCAACAATCTGTAGAAAAAATATTGGTAGAAAATAAAAAAGCCTACGGAATCCAGCTCGCTGACGGAACAAAAATCTTGGCCAAAAATATTATTTCAAATGCCGACCCGTCAACGACTTATCTCAAATTAATTGGAAAAGAAAACATCAGCAAAAGCCTTTCGAAGAAATTAGAAAATACCAAATATTCAGTGACTTCGCTGATTTTATTTCTGACGTTAGATATGGATGTTTCCAAGACCGGAATTGATTCTGGTAATATTTGGAGGTATAAATCTGAAGATATTGACGGTCATTTTGAAACTCTCACCAAAGGAAATATTCTGGAAGGCGACGAGTTTCCAGCCTTCTTTTTCAGTTGCACTACGTTGAAAGACCCAGTTAGTTTCAACGGAAGATATCACAATTTTGAAGTCGTGACGTATGTGGATTATGACAGTTTCAAAGATTTTAATGACACGGAAGACTATCATTCGCCAGAATATGAAGTTTTCAAAAAACGAATCATCGAGAAGTTTATGAACAGCATCGAAAAAATTATCCCAGAAGCCAAAAATCATGTGGTTCAAGCCGAATTGGGAACGCCAAAAACCAACCAATTTTACATAAAATCCACAAGAGGAAACGTGTATGGAACCGAAAAAACGCTTCGCCAAATTGGACCTTTTGCCTATAAAAATAAAACCGAAATCGAGAATCTGTTCTTGTGTGGCGCGAGCACGTTATCGCACGGCGTCACTGGCGCGACGTATTCAGGAATTGCGACGGCTTCCAAGATTTTGAACATTCCTTTTGATGATTTATTGGTGAAAGATGAAAGCCAGAAAATAACGATTTATGATGCCGAAGACCCATCGACTTGGGACGAATTCATCCATAAAAAAAGAGAAGATAAAATCAGAACTTTTAAGGAAATAAAAATTAATTAACATCATTTCACGACGTAGTTTTTATATTTGTTCCAAACAAAACCCAATTAATGAAAAATGTTCTCGTCATTCATTATTCGCAATCCGGACAATTGAGTGAAATTGCCAGAAATATTGCGAAACCCCTTATTGAAAATCCAGATATTGACGTTTCATTTCATACAATTGAACCAATAAAACCGTATCCTTTTCCTTGGAATAAAGATACTTTTTTTGACGTTTTCCCCGAATCTTTCCTTCAAATTCCAACTGATTTGAAGCCGGTTCCGGAAGAAATTCTGAACAAAAAATATGACTTGATTTTGTTTTCGTACCAAGTTTGGTATTTGACGCCGTCGATTCCGGCGAACTCATTTTTGAAATCTCCAGACGCTAAAAAACTCTTGGAAAATACGTCGGTTGTAACCATTATCGCTTGCCGAAATATGTGGGCTTTGGCACAAGAAAAAGTCAAAAAATTACTGAAAGCAAACAACGCCGATTTAAAAGGAAACCTTGCATTCATTGATAGAGCCGGAAATTTAATCAGCGTAATCACGATTGTGGATTGGATGTTTTCGGGCATAAAAAAGAAATATTTAGGAATTTTTCCGTTGCCTGGAGTTTCTCAAAAAGATATTGATGAAGCGGATAAATTTGGAAAAATTATCAGTGAAAGCTTGAACCAAAATAATCTTGAACATCTCCAAGAAAAATTCGTAAAAAATGACGGAGTTTATGTAAGTCCGTATCTTGTAAACGTTGATAAAAAGGGAAATTTTATTTTTAGCAAATGGTCAAAATTCATAAAATCTACGAAAAACACTCGAAGTTCTTGGCTCAAAGTGTTTTATGTGTATTTGTTCCTCGCAATTTGGGTAATCTCACCAATTGTCTATATCTTGCACGTTTTAACATCTCCTTTTACGTACAAAAAAAGGAAAAATGCCATTAAATATTATCAAAGTGTCTGACACTTGAATTATCGCAAAACGCTATGTTTGAAGTATATATAACCAAAGCCGGAAAATATTTGCCTAATGAACCCATATCAAACGACGACATGGAAAATTACTTGGGAAAAGTAAATGACACAGCATCTAAGGCGAGAAGATTAATTTTAAGAAATAACGGAATCCAATCACGGTATTACGCCATTGATGAAACCGGAAAAATAACGCACACAAACGCTGATTTGACCAACCGCGCCATCGAAGAATTGTACGACGAAAGTTTTACAAAAAATGATGTGGAACTACTGTCGTGCGGGACTTCAACGCCAGATAATCTGCTTCCGTCGCATGCGGTGATGGTGCACGGATTGATGAAAAATCATTCGGTGGAACTCAATTCCTCGTCGGGAGTTTGCTGTGCGGGAATGAATTCGCTTAAATATGGATTCCTTTCGATAAAATCTGGAAACACAAAAAACGCTATCTGCACAGGTTCTGAGCGCGTTTCCACTTGGTTGAAAGCCGATAAATATAATAATGAAGTTGTCAATCTCCAGAAATTGGAAGAACAGCCGGTTATTGCCTTCAAAAAAGATTTTCTTCGTTGGATGCTTTCTGACGGAGCGGGCGCTTTTTTATTGGAAAATAAACCAAAAGGTGATATTTCACTTCGAATTGATTGGATGGAATCCTACTCGTTCGCTTTTGAATTGGAAGCGTGTATGTATGCGGGCGGAGACAAATTGGAAAACGGAGAAATCAAGCCTTGGAGTGATTATTCTTCAGAAGAATGGCTGAACGAATCGGTTTTTTCCATCAAGCAAGATGTGAAAGAATTAGACAAATATATCTTAGAAAAAGGGTCGGATTGTATCCAAACAACCTTAGAAAAACATAAAATGAATCCGGCAGATTTTGACCATTTCTTGCCTCACGTGTCGTCAAATTATTTTGTAGATAAATTTTACAATGCGATGATTTCACGCGGTATGGATTTTCCAAAAGAAAAGTGGTTTATGAATTTGTCGCGCGTTGGAAACGTGGGCTCAGCTTCGATTTATTTGATGGTTGAAGAATTGATGAATTCTGGCAAATTAAAAAAAGGAGAAAAAATTCTTTTGATTGTTCCAGAAAGTGGCCGTTTCTCCTACGCTCACGCTTGTTTAACTGTTTGCTAAATTTTTATGGAATCTATTTTAGAGAAAAATAAAGTTGAAGAATTGTTGCCTCAAAAGATTCCTTTTGTGATGGTGGATAGCCTTTTTTCATACGAAGAAACCGCGCTGATTGCTGGATTTACAATCAAGGAAGATAATATTTTTGCAGACAACGGAAGCTTTGCAGAAGCCGGATTGATTGAACACATGGCACAATCGGTGGCTTTGCACACGGGCTATAATTTTTTTCTAAAAAAGGAACAGGCGCCAACAGGTTACATCGGTTCGATTAAGGAAATTGTTATCAATGAAATTCCGAAAATCAATGATAAAATTGTAACCGAAGTAAAAATTCTTCAGGAATTTATGGGAATCACTTTGGTAGATATTTCAACCAAATTAAATGGTAAAGAAATTGCTTTTGGACAAATGAAAACTGTTATAGCCAAATAAATGAGCGTAACAATTGACATACAGCATTTTCTTCCACATCGAAAACCGATGCTGATGGTTGATTTAATTCTCGAGTTAGACAGAGAAAAGGTGAAGACAGTTTTCGAAATTTTCCCCGAAAATATTTTTATAGAAAACGGCTATTTTGCTGAGGTCGGACTAATTGAAAATGCCGCGCAGACGTGCTCGTCAATTGTTGCCCAAGAATATTTTGACAAAGCTGATTTAGAAAATAAAGACAAAAAAGACGTCATCGGATTTATCAGTTCGATTAAGACTTTAAAAGTATATTCGTTGCCAAAAGCAGGCGATAAAATTGAAACGATTGCCACTTTAGTTGCCAGTTTTGTTACTGAAATTTACACAACGTGCACAATGAAATGCCAGACTTTTCATGGTGAAGATTTGCTGATGGAATGCGAAATTAATTTATTCATAAAGGAAAAAGCAGATGAAAAAGGATGAAGTGCCACAAGATAAGAGCAGTCTTTCTTCCATTAATATGAAGGAATTGTGTTATGCGGTTGACGAAAACGGAAACTATACCACGGCTTTAAGCGAAGGTTGGGAACCAAAAACAATCGCGCTTGACAATTCAATGCAATTGATAAATGAACGAATTGAAGACGCAAAAAATCAAGTTTTAAAAGGAGAAGCAAGCCCGATTTTATATTTTATGGAACTGCATCGCATGGACGAAGGCATTTTGGCAAGTTATGTCGGAAAATGGGTTTGGCAAGTCAAAAGACATTTTAAGCCTAATGTTTTCAAGAGCTTAAACGAAAATTTGCTTCAAAAATATGCCGACGCTTTTGGGATTTCAATAGCTGATTTAAAAAATTTTAAAATAGATTAATGCAACTGGATTTTAAACATCATCAGTCCGCACATTGCGAAAACGGCGTGGCTTCTAATCTTTTGAAAGACAAAGGAATAAATATCAGCGAGCCGATGGTTTTTGGTATCGGTTCGGGACTTTTTTTCGTGTATCTTCCGTTTATAAAAGTGAATCACGCGCCAGTTGTGAGTTACAGACCTTTGCCAGGAATGATTTTTAACAAGCTTGCAAAACGTCTTGGAATCAAAATTAAAAGAACAAAATTTTCGTCGGAAGTCAGTGCTAACAAAGCTTTAGAAGAAAATCTAAAAAATAATATTCCTACAGGTTTGCAAGTCGGAGTTTACAATCTGACTTATTTTCCAGATGAATATCGCTTTCATTTCAATGCGCATAATTTAGTGGTTTACGGTAAAAATGACAATCAATATCTGATTTCAGACCCGGTTATGGAACACGTAACCACGCTTTCTGAAGATGAATTGAACAAGGTTCGCTTTGCCAAAGGCGCGTTTGCTCCTCGAGGTCAGATGTATTATCCGATTCATATTCCCGTGGAAATAAATTATGAAAAAGCAATTATTACAGCGATAAAAGATACGTGCCGAAATATGCTGGCCCCTATTCCAATTGTTGGTGTAAAAGGAATCAAATTTGTGTCAAAACAAATCAGAAAATGGCCAGTCAAACACGGCAATAAAAAAGCAAATCATTACCTCGCGCAACTCGTGAGAATGCAGGAAGAAATCGGGACTGGAGGCGGTGGATTTCGTTTTATTTACGCCGCGTTTTTGCAAGAAGCTTCCATGCGATTAAAGAACGAAGAATTGCGAAAATTATCCTTAGAAATGACTGAAATCGGTGATTTATGGAGAGATTTTGCTGTTCAAGCTTCACGAGTTTACAAAAACAGAAGTGCTCAAAATGACGTATATAATATGTTGGCTGACAATCTGTTAGACATCGCCAATCGCGAAGAAGTTTTCTTCAAAAAACTCAAAAAGGCAATCTGATGGAAAGCCCGATTATCCAGATAAAATTCCTTTCAAAACAATACAGAGATGCCGATATTTTCTCTGTAGATAAGCTGTCTTTGGATGTTAAGAAAGGTGAAATTTTTGGATTATTAGGTCCGAATGGAGCAGGAAAAACCACTTTAATTTCAATGCTTTGTGGGTTGATAAAACCGACTTCAGGAGAATTTTCAATCAACGGGCTTTTGTATAAAAATGACTCGAAAAACATTAAGAAAATAATAGGGGTTGTGCCTCAAGAATACGCATTATACCCAACATTAACCGCCAGAGAAAATTTAGAATATTTTGGCGCAATGTATGGTTTGAAAGGAGATGATTTAAAGGAAAAAGTGGTCGAAAGCCTTGATTATCTTGGGCTTTTGAAATTTGCTGATAAAAAAATTGATACCTATTCTGGCGGTATGAAACGCAGAATAAATCTCATTGCAGGAATCCTTCATAAACCGACCGTTTTATTTTTAGACGAACCGACAGTTGGGGTTGACGTTCAATCGAAAAACGTAATTATTGACTATTTAAAAAAGTTAAATTCTGAAGGAACGACGATAATTTATACTTCGCACCACTTGATTGAAGCGCAAGATTTTTGTACCCAAATTGCAATTATCGATGCCGGAAAAATCTTTGCAGAAGGAACACCTGAAAACTTAATTTCAGAGACAAAAAATGCCCATAATTTAGAAGACGTTTTTATTTCATTAATCGGAAAAGAACTTCGCGACAATGTATAAACTCTGGAGTTCCATAAAAAAAGAAGTGTTATTACTCAAACGAGATTTGGGCGGATTGGTCATACTTTTCGTAATGCCGTTGGTCTTGATAATCACAATAACTTTGATTCAAGACAGCACTTTTAAAACCGTAAATGACTCAAAAATTCCAATTTTGGTTGTGGATAATGACAACGGCGAAGTCTCAAAAGTCATCCGAAAAAACTTGGAAGAAAGTAATTCTTTTGAAGTGATTTCTAAACCTAATGAAAATGAAGCAAAAGACTTAGTTTTCAAAGGAAAATACCAACTTGCAATTGTAATCCCGACCAAATTATCGACCGATTTACAATTAAAAGTAAACCAAAATGTCAACAAAATTGTTTCAGAATTTGGAATGACAGATTCTACAGATGTTTCTTCAGACCAGAAAATTGACGCTAAAGAAGTCAAACTTTATTTTGACCCGGCCGCGCAATCCACTTTCAGAAATGCAGTAAAAAATTCCATCGATAAAATGATTTCTCAAATTGAAACCAAATCGATTTACAGCGCTTTTCAAGAACAATTGGGCGAAGACGAAACCGCATTCCAGCAAGAAAGTTTTATCACTTTTAAAGAAATTACGCCCAAAAAAGGCGACAAAGAAATCATCCCAAATTCAACACAGCACAACGTACCAGCTTGGACACTTTTTGCGATATTTTTTATCGTCATTCCGCTGTCTATCAATATTGTAAAAGAAAAAAACCAAGGAACAATGATTCGTCTGCGAACCAATCCCGTTTCTTATTTTACAATAATTGCCGGAAAAACAATCACGTTTTTGGTCATTTGCATGGTACAATTTTACCTGATGGTTGCCGTCGGCGTTTACTTGTTTCCACAAATTAATTTGCCCGCTTTACAAATCGAAGGCATTTTAGGACTGATGAGCATTGTCGCACTTTTTGCAGGTTTCGCAGCCATCGGATTCGGAATTTTATTAGGCACAATCGCCAAAACGCAAGAACAATCAGCGCCATTCGGAGCCACTTCTGTCGTCATTTTAGCCGCAGTCGGTGGCGTTTGGGTTCCTGTTTTTGCAATGCCAAAAATCATGCAAGTCATCGCCGGAATTTCGCCAATGAATTGGGGACTTAACGCATTTTATGATGTCATTTTAAGAAACGCAACATTCCTCGATATCGTTCCAGAAATCAGTTATTTATTCCTGTTTTTTATCGCAATGATATTGATTTCACTATTTTATGATGAGAAAAAAAGAGCAGTATAACGAAGCCGAATATCTGACCGTTTCTGAAGAAATCAGAATCAGATTTAACGAAACCGACCCGTTGGGAATCGTGTGGCACGGCTATTATATCACTTATTTTGAAGACGGACGCGAAGCTTTTGGCAGAAAACACGGCATTTCATACCTCGATATTCACAAATCAGGTTACACAACGCCCATCGTAAAATCAAGTTGCGAACACAAATTGACATTAAAATATGGCGACGTCATCAGAATCGAAACCTCGATAATTGACACGCCGGCCGCCAAAATAATATACAGATTTAAAATTTTTGACAGCAATAACCAGCTCGCGTGCACCGGCGAAACCGTTCAGGTTTTTGTCGATGCCGAAGGAAATCTGTCACTAAATATCCCGCCATTTTATGAGGAGTGGAAACGAAAAGTGGGACTATTAAAATAATTTGAAACGAAAGTTCAGGCATTTGGAGAATCCATTTTCCCGCTGTCTGCAGTAGCTTTTTCCCGATAAAGAATCGGGAAAAAGGCTACTGCCGCCCATCGGGGTTATAGGAGAAACCATTTGAATTTCGAGAAACGCCAGTACCAAGCAATGCCAAGAGAAACCTACATAACAGCAACAAACTGCATCACACCACTAGGTTTTGATGTGGAAACTAACATACAAAATATTGAAAAAGGCATTTCAGGAATTTTAGAACACAACAATGAAAAAATCTCCCAGAACACTTTTTTAGGAGCCATCATAAATGATTCTGAATTAGAAAAAGCTTTCAAAAAAGTAAGCGAAGTTGAAGGTTTTACGAAGTTAGAAAAAATGCTAATTCTAGCTTTGAAACCAATTATTCAAAGAAATCCAACCGAAAAAACTGCGCTAATTCTTTCCACCACAAAAGGAAATATTTCGGAACTAAATACATTTTCCGAAGAAATTTCAGAAAAAGTATATCTACAAAATTTAGCAAAAACAATAGCCGATTTCTTTAATTTTAAAACAGAACCAATCGTAGTTTCAAACGCCTGCGTTTCCGGAATTTTGGCTGTCGCAACGGCAAAAAGATTAATTCAAGCCGAAATTTATGACGATGCTTACGTAATCGCGGGCGACGAATTTTCAGAATTTGTATTTTCAGGATTTACCTCTTTTCAAGCTTTGAGCGAGAAGCCTTGCAGACCTTACGACGAATCAAGAAACGGATTAAATTTAGGCGAAGCAACTGCTGCAGTTTATATTACTTCTGATAAAAATCAAGTAACAAAAGATGCTATAAAAATCAGCGGTGATGGTGCCATTAACGACGCGAATCACATTTCTGGTCCGTCACGAACCGGCGAAGGACTTTTTAGAAGTATCGAAAGCGCTTTGAAAGAAGCCAAAATCAAGAGTTCTGAAATCCAATTTATTTCTGCGCACGGAACCGCAACAATCTATAATGACGAAATGGAATCGATTGCTTTTTCACGATTGGATTTGCAAAATGTTCCGATAAATAGTCTGAAAGGTTATTACGGCCACACTTTGGGAGCTTCCGGATTACTGGAAACCGTCATCGGAATTGAGTCTTTAAAACGAAATCGATTGTATAAATCGTTAGGTTTTGAAAATCCAGGAACTTCCGAAAAAATAAATGTTATTTCTGAAAATAAAGATGCTGAAATCAGTTGTTTCTTGAAAACAGCTTCGGGTTTTGGCGGTTGCAACACAGCAGTTATCTTTGAAAAAATTTAGATGGAAAGCAAAACCTACATACAATCGTATTGCAAAATTCAAAAAAATGAAATTTGGCTGAACGGAGAAAAAATCTTCGAATCAGATGATTTGGCGTTTCCAGAATTTGCAAAAGAAGCTTACAAAAATTTTGAGATTTCCTATCCAAAATTCTTCAAAATGGACAGTCTGAGTAAAATCGCTTTTCTGGCTTCTGAATTAATTTTGAAAGAAAATATAAATCCTGAAATCGAGAACGATATTGCCTTGCTTTTTGCCAATAAATCATCAAGTTTGGACACCGATTTTAAATACCAAGAATCAATTTCTGATAAAAACGAGTATTTTCCGAGTCCGGCGGTTTTTGTTTACACGCTCGCCAATATTTGCATGGGCGAAATTAGCATCAAAAATCAGCTGAAAAGTGAAAATTGTTTCTTTATATTTGACACGTTCAATTCTGAATTTATGGCAAATTATGCCAATATTTTGTTGAAAACAGAAAAAGCGGAAAAAGTGCTTTGCGCTTGGACGGAATTGTACAAAGAAGATTATGAGGTGTTTATGTATCTTGTTTCCAATGAAAATTTGGGCGAAACTTTAGAAAACACAAAAGAAAACTTAGAAAATTTATATAAAAAATAATTATGGAAGCATTAAAATTAGAGCTAAAAGAAAAAATCATCAATCTTTTGAATCTTGAAGATGTAAATGTGGATGAAATTCAAGATACCGATGCACTTTTTGGCGACGGATTGGGCCTAGATTCTATCGATGCTTTGGAGCTGATTGTGATGCTTGACAAAGATTATGGAATTAAATTATTGGATCCAAAAGAAGGAAAAGCGATCTTTCAATCGATCAATTCGATGGCTTCTTATATCACTGAACACAGAACAAAATAACAGATGAGCAAAGTTGCCATAACCGGAATGGGAATTATTTCTGCCATAGGAAATTCTGTGGAAGAAAATCTGAATGCCTTGATGAGCGCGACTTCTGGGATTTCGACTATTGAAAATATAGATACGAATCACAAGAACGCGATTAAAGTGGGCGAGATAAAAATGACCAATCTTGAGTTGTCGCAATTGCTTGATTTACCCGAAGATAATAATTTTTCGAGAACAGCATTGCTCGGACTTTTTGCAGCAAAACAAGCCGTAAAAAATGCCAGAATCGAAAATATCAACGAACATAAAACCGGATTAATTTCTGCCACAAGCGTTGGCGGAATGGATATGACAGAGCGTTTTTTTTATGATTTCATCGAAAATGAAGAAAATCGTCGTTATATTTTGACCAATGATGCCGGAGATTCTTCGCATAAAATTGCGGATAATTTAGGTTTAGAAGGAATTGTGACGACCATCAGCACTGCGTGTTCGTCTTCTGCCAATGCGATTATGCTTGGCGCAAGATTGATTAAATCTAAGAAATTGGACCGCGTGATTGTTGGCGGAACAGACGCTTTGGCAAAGTTCACAATCAACGGTTTCAAGACGCTGATGATTTTGTCAGACACTTTTAATACGCCATTTGACAATGACCGAAAAGGTTTAAATCTTGGCGAAGCGGCCGCTTATTTGGTTTTAGAATCCGATGAAATTGTTCAAAAGGAACGCAAAAAAGTACTGGCTTACGTTGCTGGTTATGGAAATGCCAACGATGCTTTTCACCAAACTGCCTCTTCAGAAAATGGCGAAGGCGCATATTTGGCGATGGAAAAAGCGCTGAAAAACGCAAATCTAAATCCAGGAAACATCGATTATATCAACGCTCACGGAACAGCAACTCAAAATAATGATTTGTCAGAAGGAAGAGCGATTCAAAATATTTTTGGTCAAAATGTTCCTGATTTTAGTTCGACAAAACCGTTTACCGGACATACTTTGGCGGCAGCCGCGGCGATTGAGGCCGTTTACAGTATTTTGGCTTTGCAAAAAAATATTGTTTTCCCAAACTTGAATTTCATGACAAAAATGGAGGAATTAAATTTGGTTCCCGTGACTGAATTAAAGGAAAAAAATATCGAAAATGTGTTGTCCAATTCGTTTGGTTTTGGCGGAAATTGTTCGACCGTAATCTTCTCAAAAAGCTAAATGAAAAAAGTATATATCAATGGTTTGGGATGTATTTCTTGCCAAAAGACTTTTGATTCTGTCTTTTTGGAAGAAGCTGAAATTGAAAAAAATCAGAACGTTTTAACCGCAAAAGAACCGGTTTACAAAGATTATATTTCGCCTGGCGCAAGCCGAAGAATGGCAAAAGGCGTGAAAAATGGAATTGTGGCTTCGGCAATGGCGATGAAAGATGCGAACGTTACAAATCTTGACGCCATCATTACCGGAACGGGTTTGGGTTGCATTGAAGATTCTGAAAAATTCTTGAAATCAATCATCGATAATAAGGAAGAATTTTTGACTCCGACTTCTTTTATCCAATCGACGCACAACACTGTTGGCGGTCAAATCGCGCTTGGTTTGCAATGCAAAGCGTATAATTTTACGTATGTAAACGGCGGAATTTCCTTTGAATCAGCTTTGCTTGATGCGAAATTGCAATTGGAATTGGATGAATCAGAAACGATTTTGGTTGGAGGAATTGACGAATCGGCTGATTTTACAACGCAGTTTTTCAAAATTGCTAAAGTCATAAAAAGTGACGACGAAAAAAATATTTCCATTTTAGATAAAAAAACAAAAGGACACGTTGCCGGAGAAGGCGCTTCTTTTTTTGTTTTGGAAAATAAAAAAACAGAGAATTCTTATTCGGAAATTGCTTCGATTTCTGTTGTAAATACTTTAGAGCCAAATCAAATTGAAGGCCAAATAAAGAACTTTTTGGTTGAAAATTCTTTAGAAATAAACGATATCGACGCGGTTGTTTTAGGAATTAACGGAGATATAAATTTCGACAACTATTACGAAGATATTTCTGAAAATATCTTTAAAAACACACCACAAGTTTATTACAAACATTTGTCTGGCGATTATCACACAGCTTCTTCCTTCGGATTTTGGGTAGCTTCAAAAATCTTAAAATTGCAAGAAATTCCAGAGATTATTCGGATGAATTCTGTTGGAAAACGCGATTACAAAACCGTCTTATTATACAATCAATATTTAGGAAAAGACCACAGTTTTATACTTTTAAAGCAATGCTAACACACAAAAGCAATACTTTTTTCTTGCTTGCGGTTTTATTTCTATTGTCGGTTTTAAGTTTTTACA
>Ga0265780_10000245_pt1 | contig 85913 bp, 74 predicted proteins | sample P1T30metagenome_FD_192432 | JGI IMG/M metagenome (GOLD analysis project Ga0265780, IMG submission 192432) | Plant litter microbial communities from East Loma Ridge, Irvine, California - P1 T30 | ecosystem: Environmental > Terrestrial > Plant litter > Unclassified | place: USA: California...
GCTGGCGACCGATGGCGCGCAGGCGTTCTTCGCGCTGCGCTTCCTGGGCGGCTTTCTCGCGCTGGGCCTGGGCCAACTTGTCCTCGGCTTGCCTGAGCGCGTCCTGGCGCGCCTGCTCCTGCCTTCCGGCTTCCTGGCGTGCAGCCTCCTGGCGCGCCAGTTCCTGCTGCGCCGTTTGCTGGCGGGTGGCTTCGCGCTGGGCAGCTTCGCGGCGGGCGGCTTCCTGGCGGCCTGCTTCGAGTTGCGCCAGGCGTGCCTGTTCCTGGCGGGCCGCTTCCTGGCGTGCGGCTTCGCGTGCGATGGCTTCCTGACGCGCGGCTTCGCGCTGAGCGGCTTCGCGGCGTGCAGTTTCCTGCTTTTCCGCTTCGCGCTGTGCCAGGCGTGCTTGTTCCAACCGTGCGGCTTCTTGCCGTGCCGCTTCCTGCCGTGCGGTTTCCTGGGCGAGGGTTTCCTGCCTCGCCGCTTCACGCCGGGCGGCTTCCTGCCGTTCCGCCTCGCGTTGCGCCAGCCTGGCGCCTTCTTCGCGCTCGGCTTCGCGGCGCGCCGCCTCCATGCGCTCGGCATCCTGGCGGGCCTGTTCGGCAAGGCGTGCCTGTTCCTGCGCCTGCTTTTGTTCTTCGGCTGCGCGGCGCTGTGCGTCCTGGTGCGCCAGTTCTTGGCGCTCGGCTTCCTGGCGTTCGGCTTGCCGCCGCGCGGTCTCGGCTTGCGCTGCCTGCTCGGCGCGCGCCTGCTCCTGCAGCACGGCTTCGCGCTGGCGGGTTTCGTTCTGGACGAGTGCGATGCGTTCCGCTTCCCGCTGGGCAGCCTCGCGCGCGGCGGTTTGCTCGGCCTGGGCGGCGTCCTGGCGGCGTTGTTCTTCTTCTGCGGCCTGGGTTTGCGTGTCAGCGATGCTCGGTAACGTTACTGCAGGCCGTTCGACCGGCGGCGCGGGTGGTGCGGGACGTGGAGCCGGGGCAGGGAGAGGTGGTGCGGCGGCTGGCGCTGCTTGCTGCGCGGCTGGCGCGGGCAGTGTCATCGCCGCGGGTTTGCTCGTATCGGTGCGCCTGGCTGCGATGACCGGCGTTGCTGGTGCGTCTGGTAATGGTGCGGGCGGCGCCGTCTCGGGCGCGGCTGCAGGTGCGGCCGGTTTCGGCTGGGCCGGCGCCAGCGAAATACGTAGATCGTTTGCGGCGAAGCGGCGCTCTTCCCAGGGGAAGTGCAGGCCGGGGAGGCCAAAGGCTTCACCACCCAGCGTAAGGCTCAATAGCAGCGCATGCGCGAGCACGGAGATCGCGATCGCGAGGTGCAGGCGCCTGGGGCCGGGAGGAGTGAAGACGGCAGTTCTCAAATGCGGGTAATCGTTGGGTAAACGACAGCATATTAGCAGGCACGCGGCAAGCGCTGCGAATACGACCGATCATAGTGCGGCGATCGACGCGTGGAGTGATCCAGGCTGGGGGCCTGGATCACGAGCCGTTCACCGTACCACAGTCTTACCCGGTATTGCGCAGGCCGGCCGCGACACCATTGATCGACAGGTGAATCCCGCGGTGCACGCGCGGGTCCATTTCGCCGCCTTCGCCGCCTTCACCCGCCTTGCGCGACATCGCGCGGTGGCGGTGGATCAGCTCGACCTGCAAGTGGTTCAGCGGGTCGAGGTAGGCGAAGCGGTTCTGGATCGAGCGGGCCAGCAGCGGATTCCCGGCCAGGCGTTCATCGGCGCCGGTGATCGCTTCCAGGCGGCGGATGGTCTCGCCGTGTTCCGCCGCGATGCGCTTGAAGATGCGTTCGCGCAGCGCCGCATCCGGCACCAGCTCGGCGTAGCGCGAGGCAATCGCCAGGTCGGTCTTGGCCAGCACCATGTCCATGTTCGACAGCAGCGTGGCAAAGAACGGCCACTCCTTGAACATCTCTTGCAGCGTGGCCAGGCGTTCATCCTGCGGACCGTCCTGCAGCCAGCCCGCCACCGCCGACCCGAAGCCGTACCAGCCCGGCAGCAGCAAACGGCACTGGCCCCAGGAGAAGCCCCAGGGAATCGCGCGCAGGTCTTCGATGCGGCGCGTCGACTTGCGCGAGGCCGGGCGCGAACCGAGGTTCAGCTCCGCGATCTCGGCAATCGGCGTGGCGGCGAAGAAGTAGTCGGTGAAGCCCGGCGTCTCGTAGACCAGGTTGCGATAGGCCTTGTAGGCACGCTCGGACAATTCCGCCATCACGCCCTCGAAGCGCGCCAGGCGCTCGGCCTTGGCGCCCTCGGTCGAGTGCGGGGTCAGGCTGGCCTCCAGCGTGGCCGCCACCAGCAGTTCCAGGTTGCGGCGGCCGATCTCGGGGTTCGAGAACTTCGAGGCGATGATCTCGCCCTGTTCGGTCAGGCGGATCTGGCCGTTCACGGTGCCCGGCGGCTGCGCCAAAATCGCCTGGTAGCTCGGGCCGCCGCCACGGCCGACGGTGCCGCCGCGGCCATGGAACAGGCGCAGCTTCACCTTTGCGCGTTCGAAGACTTCCACCAATTTGAGTTCGGCCTGGTAAAGCTCCCAGTTCGACGTCAGGAAGCCGCCGTCCTTGTTCGAGTCCGAGTAGCCGAGCATGACTTCCTGCAGCCGGCCCTGGTGCTCGATCACGCGCGCCACCGGGGGCAAGGCCATCCATTCTTCCATGATGGCGCCTGCACGCTGCAAATCGGGAATGGTTTCGAACAGCGGGATCACCATCACGTCCGACTTGCCCTGCGCAACGTGCAGCAGGCCGCCTTCCTTTTGCAGCAGCAGCACTTCCAGCAGGTCCGACACCGCCTCGGTGTGCGAGATGATGTAGTTGCGGATTGCGCGCTTGCCGTAGCGCTCGCGAATCTCGCGCGCGGCGCGCACGATGGCCAGTTCCGATTCGGTCTCGTCGGAATAGCGTTCGTACGGCGTGTACAGCAGGCGTGGCTGCGCCAGTTCGGCCAGCAGCAATTTCACCTTGTCGTCTTCCGACAGCGCCGCGTAGTCGGCTTCGACGCCGCCTTTTTCGAACAGCTCGGCCAGCACGCGCTCGTGCACATCCGAGGTCTGGCGCATGTCGAGCGAGGCGAGGTGGAAGCCGAAGATGCGCGCCGCGCGCATCAGGCCGGCCAGGCGCGGCATGATCAGCATGGCGCCGTGGTTGGCGCTCAGCGAGTCGGCGATGATCTGCAGGTCGGCGGCGAATTCGTTCGCGTCCGCATACGGCTCGGCATGGCCGACTTCCTTGCGCAGGATGTTGGTGGCGCCGAGTTCGCGCGCGCTGGCGGCCAGGCGCGCGTACATGCCGATCAGGGCGCGGCGGTAGGGTTCGTCCTCGCGGTGCGGCGACTGGTCGGTCGAGCGTTCGGCCAGCGACTGCATGGCGGGCGTGATGTCGACCATCAGCGTGGAGGTCGACAGCTCGGCGCCGAGCGTGTGCACTTCGTCCAGGTACCAGTCGAGGATGGTGGTGGCGTGGCGCATCACGGCGTGGCGCATGGTGCCGGCGTTCACGTTCGGGTTGCCGTCGCGGTCGCCGCCGATCCAGCTGCCCATCTGCACATAGGCGGCGTCGCCCAGCTGCGCGGGTTCGCCGTGGTACTGGGTGCCGATCTCGAACTCGATGTCGTCGTAAAGGCTCGGAAGCTCGCGCAGGAAGGTGATGCGGTAGTAGGAGAGGGCGTTCTCGATTTCGTCGGCCACCGTCAGCTTGGTATAGCGCAGCATGCGCGTTTGCCACAGGGTGGCGATGCGGGCGTGCATCAGCTGCAGGTTGCGCACCTGCTCCTTGGGCGTGAGCGGCAAATCGCGTTCGGCCAGCAGGCGCGCGATGTCGTGCTCGGCGTCGAGGATGCTTTTGCGCTGCACCTCGGTCGGGTGGGCGGTGAGTACCGGCGAGATCAGGGCGCCCTTGAAGAACTGCTCGACGGTGTCCTGGGCCACGCCGGCGGCGCGCAGCTTGCCGAGCGCGTAACCGACGCTGCCTTCGCGCGGGGGCGAACCGTTCAGCAAATGCTTGCGGCGGCGCCGGTTGTGGTGCTGGTCCTCGGCGATATTCGCCAGGTGCGAAAAATACGAGAAGGCGCGCACCACCGAGATGGTCTGGTTGCGCGTCAGCTTGTGCAGCAGGCTTGTGAGTTCCTGGCCGGCCTCGGGATCGGCATCGCGGCGGAAGCGCACGGCGGTCTGGCGGATGGTCTCGACCACGTCGAAAACGGCATCGCCTTCCTGGTCGCGCAGCACGTCGCCAAGGAGGCGGCCGAGCAGGCGGATGTCTTCTTTCAGCGGGGCGTCCTTGTCGGCGCCGGCGGGGGTGTCAGGTACAACTTGTTTGTCCATATCGACCACTAATCTTCTTGAGTTGAAAACGCCGGGTTGTACATGGCGGTCAGCCACGATTGATAACGAAGCCCCATGCTAAAATTTATGGTCCTTTGCAAGGGCCTTTACTGGCATCGGCTGGTAAGCAACGACAGTGAAAGAATTTGTGTGAAAGCATCCGACATGACGCAGCAGGTGGAAGTGCCATCGCAACTGATTATCGCATCGCGCGAGAGCCGCCTCGCCATGTGGCAGGCGGAGCACGTGCGCGACCGTCTCGCCGCATTATATCCAGATTGCCAAATTAGCATCCTCGGGATGACGACGCGTGGCGACCAGATCCTCGACCGCACCCTCTCGAAGGTGGGCGGCAAGGGCCTGTTCGTGAAAGAACTGGAAGTGGCGATGGCCGAAGGCCGCGCCGACCTGGCCGTGCACTCGCTGAAAGACGTGCCGATGGACCTGCCCGAAGGGTTCGAACTGGCCGCCGTGCTCGAGCGCGAAGACCCGCGCGACGCCTTTGTCTCGAACGACTACGCCAGCCTGGATGCACTCCCGCCCGGCGCCGTGGTCGGCACCAGCAGCCTGCGCCGCCAGGCATTGATCGCCGCGCGCTACCCGCAACTGACCATCCTGCCGCTGCGCGGCAACCTCGACACCCGCCTGGCAAAGCTCGACCGCGGCGAGTACGCCGCCATCATCCTGGCCGCCGCCGGCCTGATCCGCCTCGGCCTGCCACAGCGCATCCGCAGCGTGCTGGAACCGGAAATGAGCCTGCCGGCCGCCGGCCAGGGCGCGATGGCGATCGAGATTGCCAGCGGCGCGCGCACGGATGGCGTCGATCTGCATGCGCTGCTGGCGCCGCTGAACCACACGGATACCGCGCACGCCGTGATGGCCGAGCGTAAAGTGTCGAAAATCTTTGGCGGTAGCTGCCAGATTCCGCTGGCCGCGCACGCCACCGTCGACGGCGCCAACATGCACCTGCGCGCGATGGTCGCCACGCCCGACGGCATGCGCAGCGCGTTTGCCGAACTGACCGGCGCCGCCAACCAGCCCGAGCTGCTGGGCGAGCGCGTGTCGGCGCTGCTGGCGCAGCAGGACGCGCAGGCGATCGTCGATGCGGTCAAGCAGGACGCCGCCGCCGATGCCTGACAAGGTTGTCATCACGCGCCCGCGCGCCCAGGCCGATGGCCTGGCGCACGCCGTTGCGGCGCTGGGGCGCACGCCGCTGCTGTTGCCGCTGCTGGAGATTGCACCGCTGGCCGACTCGTCGGCGCTGCGGGCGGTCTTGGGCGAGTTGGACAGCTTTGCCCTGGTTGCCTTCGTGTCGCCGAACGCGATCGATGCTGCATTCGCCCACGTGCAGGCTTGGCCGCGCCGGGTGGCGCTGGCCGTGCTGGGCGAGGGCAGCCGCGCCGCGCTGGCGCGCCATGGCCTCACCGAGACCAACGCCACCATCCTCGGGCCCCAGGATCCGACGCGCAGCGACTCCGAGAACCTGCTGGAATCGCTCGACCTGGCTGCATTGCGCGGCAAGCGGGTGCTGATCGTGCGCGGCGAGTCCGGGCGCGAATTGATGGCCGATGGCTTTCGCGCCGCCGGCGCCGAGGTCTGCGTGGTGCCGGCCTACCGCCGTAGCGTGCCGGTGTTGACGCCGGAACTGGCCGCGGCCTTGCGCGCATTGCTGGCCGAATCGAACGACTGGATACTCACCAGTTCCGAGGCGCTGCGTGGCCTTTTCGGCTTGCTGGAGCAGGCCGATCCGTCATTAGTGGCAAAAATGCAACAGCAGCATGTGATCGTTCCCCATGCGCGCATCGCGGAAACGGCCGCGGCGCTGGGAATCGCGCGTGTCACGCTCACCGGCTCGGGCGACGAGCGCCTGCTTGCCGCGTTACAATCTAAAACATGAACGAATTGCCGAATCACCCAGAGCTGCCGCCGACGCAGCCCACCGTTGCGCCCCCGGCGCCGGCTCCCGACTACTCCCGCGCGCCGGTACGCGGCCCCGGCCTGGCCGACACCCTGATGCGTCCGCTGCCGCTGGCCGTGATCGCGCTGGCGGTGCTGCTGGCCGCCCAGACCTGGTCGAGCCACAGCCGCATCAACACGCTGCGCAAGGAGATGGCGCTCAGCCTGCAAAAGGGCAACGAGATCAACGCCGAAACCGCTTCGCTGGCGCGCGACGTCGCCGAGCAGTCGAAGGCGCTGCAGCTGAAGGTCGGGGTGCTGGAAAGCCGCCAGCTGGAAAACCAGAGCCAGCAACTGGCGCTCGAGCAGCTGTATTCGGACCTGTCGAAGAGCCGCGACGAATGGGCGCTGTCGGAAGTCGAGCAGGTGCTGTCGACTGCCAGCCAGCAGCTGCAACTGGCCGGCAACGTGCAGGGCGCGCTGATCGCGCTGCAGAACGCCGACCGTTCGCTGTCGCGTTCCGACAAGCCGCAGTTCATCACCGTGCGCCGCGCGATCGCCAGCGACATGGAAAAACTCAAGGCCCTGCCGGCGGTGGACCTGGCCGGCGTGGCCGTGCGCCTGGACAGCGTGATCGCCCAGGTCGACACGCTGCCGCTGGTGTCCGACGAGAAGCCGCTGCTGCCGGCCGCGCCGGTGCGCGAAGCACGCGTACAGGAAAAAAGTGCCGCGGCGTCCGGCCCAGCCGGAGCGGCTGCGCCGGCGCCGCTGGGCGTCGGCGAACGCATGGTGCAGACCTGGCGCAACTGGACCGAGGAGATGTGGGATGACATCCGCCAATTGATCCGCGTGCGCAGCGTGAACACGCCGGACGCGCTGATGCTGTCGCCCGACCAGCGTTATTTCGTGCGCGAGAACCTGAAGTTGCGCCTGCTGAACGCGCGCATGGCGCTGCTGTCGCGCGACGAAGGCACCTTCGGCGACGACCTGACCGCCGCGCGCCAGACCCTGGACAAATACTTCGACACGCGCGCGCGCACCACCCAGCAGGCGCAAACGGCGCTGCGCCAGGTGCAGGCGAACAACCTGTCGATCGAGATGCCGACGCTGGCCGACAGCCTGAACGCCGTGCGCAACTACAAGACGAAGCCTTAATTCATGCGTTTACTTCTCTGGTTAGTCGCCCTGATGGCCGCCGCCATCGGCATCGCCGTGACGGCGCGCTTCAATCCGGGCAACGTGGTGCTGTTCTACCCGCCGCACCGGATCGACATGTCGCTGAACCTGTTCGTGGTGCTGCTGGCGCTGCTGTTCCTGATGGTGTACGGCCTGGTGCGCGCGGTGCGCTCGACGCTGCGCATGCCGCAGCGCGTGGCGGCCTACCGCCTGCGCAAGCGCGAGCGCGAAGGCAACAAGGGCTTGCGCGACGCCCTCAAGGCCTTGCTGGAAGGGCGCTTCGGCCACGCCGAAAAGGCGGCCATGCGCGCCGCCGAACTGCCCGAGAACGCCGGCCTGGCGGCCCTGATCGGCGCCCGCGCCGCGCACCGCATGCGCGAACCGGCGCGGCGCGACGCCTGGCTGGCCGGCATTGCCAGCGACAACAGCATGAAGACGGCGCGCCTGATGACCGTCATCGAACTGCTGGTCGACGACCACCAGCCGGAAGCGGCGCTGCAGGCGGCCGACGAACTGAACGCCAGCGGCCAGCGCCACATCCACGCGCTGCAATGGTCGATGAAGGCGCACCAGCAGGCGCGCAACTGGCCGGAAGTGCTGCGCCTGGTGCGCATCCTGGATAAGCGCAAGGCGCTGCACCCGGCGCTGGCGGCACGCCTGCGCGAGCTGGCCTATGAAGCGCTGCTGTCGGAAGAAGGCCACGATCCGGAAGCGATCCGCCGCGTGTGGGCCGAGGTGCCGGCGGCGGACCGCACCCAGCCGTATATCGCGGCGCGCGCCGCCACCGCCTTCAACGCCAGCGGGCTGCACGACGAGGCGCGCGTGATCGCCGAGGAAGCACTGCGCGCGGGCTGGGACGAGCGTGTGGTGCGGGCTTACCGCGATGCTGCCGGGCCGGCGGGATCGGCCACCTTGCTGGCGCAGATCGAGAACTGCGAAGGGTGGCTGCGCGAGCGGCCGAACGATGCGGAACTGGCGTTCGCGCTGGGTTCGCTGTGTTTGCGCCAGAAGCTGTGGGGCAAGGCGCAGCGCTACCTGGAACAGGCGTTGTCCGATGCGACGGATTCGGCCATGGTGCGCGATGTGCACCTGAAGCTGGCGCAGCTGCACGAGGCGCTGGGGCAGGATGCGAAGGCGGCGGGGCATTATCGGCATAGTGCGTTGGCGAATTTTTTGTGATGGGGTTTGCCGGCGGCTGTTGGATTGGTTCGCCGGCGTTAACGGGGCTGTTGCCTGCACCGTTATCGGTTTTTTGAATCCGCGTGGGCACAAGTGCCCACCCTACGGGAAATGTTCCGGGCCACACAGCATTACGCCAGCGCCGGGGTTTCTCCTCGAGGCACGCAGTGCCGAACCCGCGGCATCATCCGTAGGGTGGGCACTCGTGCCCACGCGGACCAAACACACCACGAACGGCACAGGCAACAGCCCCAATAACCCCCGCCCACCGGCTTCCACCCCCCAATGCCGCACGGCACCCCACCGCACCGCACAAGCCCATGCCTATTCGATATAATGCTTCCCTTTATTGAATCTTCAGCAACCAAGGAACACTTCATGAGTCTCAACAACGTCCCAGCCGGCCGCGATGTGCCGAACGATTTCAACGTCATCATCGAAATCCCGATGAACGCCGATCCGATCAAGTATGAAGTGGACAAGGACACCGGCGCAATCTTCGTCGACCGCTTCATGGGCACCGCGATGCACTACCCGTGCAACTACGGCTATGTGCCGCAAACCCTGTCGGACGACGGCGACCCATGCGACGTGCTGGTGATCACGCCGTTCCCGCTGTTCCCTGGCGTGGTCGTGCGTTGCCGCGCAATCGGCGTGCTGAAGATGACCGACGAAGGCGGCGGCGATGCCAAGGTCCTGGCCGTGCCAGTCGACAAGATCCTGCCGATTTACAGCCACTGGCAAAAGCCGGAAGACCTGCAAGACCTGCGCCTGCAGCAGATCCAGCACTTCTTCGAGCACTACAAGGACCTCGAAAAAGGCAAGTGGGTCAAGATCGAAGGCTGGGCTGGTCCGGAAGAAGCGAAAGCCGAGATCGTCAACGGCGTGAACGCCTACAACGCCAAGCAGCAACAGCAATAATTCCTGCAGGCGCCTTTGAGGCGCTTGCGAAAAAAAGGCCGGCACCCAAGGGTAGCCGGCCTTTTTCTTTCCCCGGTGCTTGCCGCGCCGGGTTGGCTTCGCCGGCTTGCCCAGCCGGCGTGCTCAGCGGCCCTTTCTTACCAGCCAATGTCCTGCAGCAGCGGATACGTCAGGTCGCGCGGCGGCGTGACCGTGTGCGACAGATCCGAGTTGATCGACGGCTCCATCAGCTGGTTCGGCTTGGCATCGGTCGTGTAGTGCGAGGTCGACGAGCCCGGCGCGTTGGTGGTCGGCGTGTACATCAGGATGCGGCGCTGGGCATCGGTGCCGGCCAGGCGGTTCGGGTCGATGCCGAGGCTGGCCGTCACGCCGGAGCGTGTGCGCGAACGCGACTGCAGTGCGGCGCGCAGCGTGTTGCCGGCGTCCTGGGTGACGCGCACGGCCGGAATCGTGATGCTCGGGTCGTCGCCGCTCATGCCCACCGCCGGGCCCGGCGCGTTGTCGGCCACGACCATGCCGATCGCGCCGGCGGCCTGGACGTTTCGCGCCTTGGCGACGAAGTCGCAGCTGCCGCGCGAGACCAGGGCGACATTGCCGCGCACCGCCAGCGCATTCACTTCGTTCAGCGCGGCGCAGGCCAGGCCGGTGCCGTCTGGCTGCTCGACCACTGGCATCAGTTGCCCGGTGACAGCCGTGGCGCCCAGCGGCGGCCCGAACGAGGCGTCGCCTACCTCGTAGTTGCCGGCCGCGTTGCCCGCAGAGCTGCCTGCCACCGTAAGGCGCGATTTCGGATCGAGCACCTGGGGTACGGCCGCGGTGACGATCGGGCCGTTCCACGACAGGCCGTCGCCGCTGATGGCCGAGGCCACGCGCTCGGCCGGGGTCATGTCGACCCACAGGCGCTCGGTGCGGTTGTCAACCAGGTAGTGGTCCCAGATCGAGGGGATGTCCTGGATTTCGGCGCCGGTTTCGTCGTCGGTGAAGGTCTGGAAGCCGAGGCCGTGCGCCATTTCGTGCAGCAGCACGGTGACGAGGTCGATCTGGCCGGCGGCGTTGTTGTCGGTGCCGAGGTAGAAGCCGGAACCGGGCAGGCAGTCGGCAAACAGGCCGAGACGCGAATTGAAGCGCGCGATGATATGCGGCTCGCCCGGCGTGGCGACGTCGACCCCGGCCAGCTTGCTGGCCAGCGCGCTCGGGTACCAGGTGTTCTGGCGCGGCGCATTCGTGAAGTCGGACCAGATCTCGTTGGCGCCGGCCGAGCCGAGCACGGCGCTGTTGGCGGTGCACGAGAGCGGCACGAAGGAGGCGCCGATGCGGATCGGCACGGCGCTGCTGAGCGTGGCGCCCCAGATGTTGGCGGCGTACTGGAAGGCATACAGGCGCTGCTGGCCGAGCGTGGTGCCGGGGTTGCCGCCGACCGGGGTGGCGGGCGTCGGGTCGTTGAAGCCGATGCCGGCGGCGTTCTGGTTGACGATGGTGATGGTGGCTGCCTGCGCAGGCGCGGCGAATGCCGCAAAGGTCATGGCAAGGGCGGCCGAAAACGCGGCTGAAAATGCGACGGCAGCCGGGCGCTGCATGGAATTAGCGGACTTCATGGCGACCCTCCTTGTCATCGTGTGCCTGCGTGGCTTGCCCGTCTTGCCGGCTGTGCGCCGCATGGCCGTGCACGGCGTGCTCGACCGCCTGCTCGCCATGAACGCACCGGTCGCTCAGCTTGCTGTCGCCGTCGCGCGTGACCACCGCGTACACGAGGCCACGCTCGCCCAGGCGCACCTGGCGCGCGCCGCCCGGATGGGTGACCATGTTCGGGCGCGCCGGCGCCGCCATCGCGGCGGTCGACTTGGGTGCGAGGGCGCGGCTTTCGGCCGCGGTGGGCGCGCGCAGCTGGCCGGTCTGGGCGTCGCGGACGACGACCATGCCTTGCTGGTCCTGGGCGGAGGCGTGATGCGGCATGAGGCAGATGGCGGCCAGGGGTAGCGCCGCTAACATTTTTTTGGATGACATGGTGGGTCTCCGGAACGCGTTGAATTGCTCGGTTTGCTTCAGTCAGCCTGCCTGCGGCGCATGAATGTCAGAGCGCCAAGGCCAAGGGCCAGCATTGCGTACAGCGAAGGTTCCGGCACCGCCGTGACTACTCGGACCGTATCGAGACCCACATAGTTCAGGCTATCGGCGGACCCGACGTAGCGGAACGCGAACCGGCCTTCGCCCTGGAGATTGAGGTTGCTGCTCCAGGCGGTCCAGTCCGTCGGGTAGGGCGAGCCGGCGCCGCCGAAGGTGGCGAGCAGGGTGTTGAAGGCGGTGGTGCCGCCGCCGCTGCCGGCCGCCCAGCGCACTTCGAGGAAGTCGGAGAAGCCCGGGGTGGCCTCGTGCGCGGTGTAGAAGGAGAAGCTGGTCAGGCCGCTGAGGGTGAGGAGCGGCGTGATCAGCCAGTTGTCGACCACGCCCTGGCCGTTGGCGGCGCCGAGGTAGTTGGCGGCGGCATAGGCGTCCGGTGCGCCGGACTGGGCGCCGAAGATGCCGGCATTGCCCTGGAACCAGTTGGTGCCGGGCGGCACGCTGTTGTTGACCAGGGTCCAGCCGGGGAGGGAGGCGACGTTGTCGAAGCCTTCGTTGAGGATTTCCACGCCCGCGGCACTGGCGGCCCCGGGCGCAAGTGCCGCCAGCGCAAGCGCGCCGGCCGCTGCGTACGACTTGAGTGTGTTCATGGATGAGCTTTCATGCGAAGCCAGAAGGATGGCATCGAACTCGCGCCTGGCTGACACGAGGCCATGGTTCAGTTCATCATATGAGCTGAACAAGAGCGAACCTTGATCTTTGTTCAAGGTGTGCTGTAACTCAGCGGTTGGGGAGGAGGGGCGGTAGGGTGGACACCTGTGTCCACGCGGTATGGTGCCGATGCACACCACCACGGTTTGCATCGATCGGTGTCATTGAAACGCTGCGGTTTTCAGAAGGTGAGACCGCGTGGGCAGTAGGGCTGGCTAAATGCCAGCACTACGAATGCCCACCCTACAACAGGAGATAATCAGCAGGAAGTGGCGAGCGAGGATGCGAGTGTTCGCGGCAAAGAGGACGCGTCAGCGTTTCGCGAAATAGCTGCGCAGCCGCAGCTTGCCGACGATCCCCACCGGGAAGAAGTAGATCGACAGCACGAACAGCACGCCCAGCCACAGCATCCAGCGGTCCGGATGCAGGGCCGCCGCCAGCAGCGGCACGCCTTCGAGCGCGCTCGCCCCGTGCGCCATCGCCTCCTTCAAATAGTTCTGCGCCAGGATGAACAGCGCCGCGCCCACCACTGCGCCATACATCGTGCCCATGCCGCCGATCACGACGATCAGCAGGATATCGGTCATCACCTCGAAGCCGAGCGAGGTCTTGGGCCCGACATAGCGCAGCCATATTGCCATCAGCGCGCCGGCCAGCGCCGCCACCAGCGCCGCCAGGCAGTTGGCCCAGATGCGGTAGACGACAGTCCGGTAGCCCAGCGCCTCGGCCCGGAACTCGTTTTCGCGGATCGCCTGCAGCACGCGCCCGAACGGCGAATTCACCAGCCGCAGCAGGAACAGGAACAGGAGCAGGCAGCCAAAGAACACCAGGTAGTAGGTCAGCAGCTTGCCGTCGATGGACCGTCCGAAGACCTCGTTTTCCACCAGCGTGAAGCCGGGCGTCAGTACTTCAGGCACGCTGAAGGTCTTGCCGTCCTCGCCGCCCGTAAAGTCGGACAGTTGCGAGGCCAGCACGGCAAAGGAAGACGCCACCGCCAGCGTGATCATGGCGTAGAAAATCGCCCGCACGCGCAGCGCGAACAGGCCGACGATGAAGGCCAGCACCAGGGCCAGCAGCAGCGCCAGTCCCAGCCCTTTCAGGGCCACGCCCCAGGTCGGCTCGTCGACTGACGCGAGCCCCAAACCGATGCCGTAGGCGCCGATCCCGTAGAACATGGTGTGCGCAAACGAGACGATGCCGGTGTAGCCGAGCAGCAGGTCGTAGGATGCCACCAGCACGATATACACGCAGATGGTGGCCGCCATGTTCAGCGGCCGCGCGCCACCCGTGAGGAAGGGCGCAAACGCCAGCCCGAGCAAGATCAGGACCAGCACGGCGGACAGGATGCGGCTGCGCGGCAGGTCGCCGGAGAGAAGTTTGTTCATCATGCGTTCAACCTCGCATCTTCGAATACAGCCCGGCCGGGCGCCACAGCAGGATCGCGATCATCAGGATGATGTTCGAGACCAGCGCAATCTTCGGCGCCAGGAAGCCGGCATAATTGGCCACCAGCGCCATCAGCAGCGCGCCGATGAAGCAGCCGCCCACCGACCCCAGGCCGCCGATGATGATGACGATGAAGATCATGATCATGATCTCTCCGCCCATCGCCGCCGACAGGGTTTCCTTGTACAGGCCCCACATCACGCCGCCCAGGCCGGCCAGCGCGGAACCGGCCGCGAACACGCCCACGAACAGGCGGCGGATGCGGTAGCCCAGGCTTTCGACCATTTCGCCGTTTTCCACGCCGGCGCGGATCAGGAGGCCGATCTTGGTGCGGTTCAGGGTCAGGAACATGCCGGCGAACACGACCAGGCCGACGATGACTGCCACCAGACGGTACTTTTCGATGGCGGCGTCACCGAGGAAGATGGCGCCGCGCAGGCTGGTCGGCAGCGGCAGCGGGATGGTCTCGGCGCCCCAGATCACATTAATCAATTGTTCGGCGACGATCATGCCGCCCATCGTGATGAGAATCTGTTTCAAATGCTGGCCATACACCGGCATGATGATCACGCGCTCGAAGGCCCAGCCGAGCAGGGCCGTGACCAGCATCGCCACCGTCACGGCCAGGGCCAGCACGCCAAGGTTGATCAGCAATGAATCCATTTCGAGCCAGCCGCGCATCGGCAGAAGCACCAGGGTGGCGGCAAAGGCGCCGACCGAGACAAAGGCGCCATGGCCGAAGTTCAGCACGTTCATCAAACCGAACACCAGGGTCAGGCCGCTGGCCATGATGAAGATCATCATGCCCATGGCGAGGCCGGCGACGGTCAGCGTGACCCAGGTGGGAAAGCTGCCGACCAGCGGCAGCATCAGCAAGGCCAGCACGGGTACCAGCAGCACCGGCGCGATGTCGCGCGGGGCGCTCGGCAAGGGCGCGTCCGCCTGCGGTGGCGGCATGGCAGCCGGTGCGGCCGGCTTGCGAGTAAGAATAGCGCTCATGGTATGAATCCTATTGGTGTGCGGCCAGCGACAGGCCGAGCAGGCGCTGTTGCAGCGCGTCGTCGTTCGCCAGCGCCGCCATCGTGCCGGCGTGGGCCACGCGGCCGTCGTCCATCACGCTCACGGTGTCGCCCAGCGAGCGCACGAAGTTGAAGTTCTGTTCGACCAGCAGGATGGTGGTGTCGTGTTCCTTCAGCTCGCGGAAGGCAGCGATCAGGCTTTGCACGATGGCAGGGGCCAGGCCCTTGGTCGGCTCGTCCACCAGCAGCAGCTTGCGCGGTTCGACAATCGCGCGGGCAATCGCCACCATCTGCTTCTGGCCGCCCGAGAGATTCCCCGCCGGGTAGTTCCAGAATTTCTTCAGGGCCGGGAAGAAGCCGAAGATCCATTCCAGGCGCGCCGTGTCCATCGGTCCGCTGCGCGCGGCCAGGTGCAGGTTCTCGCGCACGGTGAGGTCGGAGAACACGGCCATGCTTTCCGGGACGTAGGCAATGCCGAGGCGGGCGATGTCGGGCGTGGCCAGTTTGGTGATGTCGCGGCCGTCGAAATGGATGCTGCCGGCGCTGGCCTTCCACAGGCCCATGATGGTGCGCAGGGTCGTGGTCTTGCCGGCGCCGTTACGGCCCAGCAGCACCGACAGGCCGCCGCGCGGGACCACCAGGTCCACGCCTTGCAGGATGTGGTACTGGCCGATGTGGGTGTGGACACCCGCAAGCGTGAGCAGTGGTTCAGCCATGGGCGGCGGCGGGTTCGGTGTCGGGTGTTCCAAGATAGGCTTCCTGTACGATCTTCGATTGCATCACTTCATGCGGGTTGCCGTCCGCGACCAGGGCGCCGTTGTGCAGCACGATGATGCGGTCGGCCAGCTGGCGCACCACGTCCATCTTGTGCTCGACCAGCAGCACGGTTTTACTGGCGTCGCGCTTGACCGACTGGATCAGCTCCAGCACTACCGGCACCTCGTCCACGCTCATGCCGGCGGTCGGCTCGTCGAACATCAGGATGCGCGGTTCCAGCGCCAGCAGGATCGCCACTTCCAGCTTGCGCTGGTCGCCGTGCGAGAGCGAGCCGACGCGCGCCTCGCGTTTACCCAGCATGGCCACGCGCTCCAGGTAGTGTTCGGCGCGCTCGATCAGTTCCTTGTGGCCGAACCATACCGAGAACATGTTCATGCCGAGGCCGGCGCGGCTCTGCACCGCCAGCCGCACGTTTTCCATCACCGTCAGGTTCGGGAACAGGTTCGTGAGCTGGAAGGCGCGCCCGATGCCCAGGCGCGTGCGGCGCGCGGCGCCGGCCCTGGTCACATCCTGGCCGTCCAGCAGCACGCTGCCCGAGGTGGCCGGCAGCTGGCCCGACACCAAATTGAAATAAGTGGTCTTGCCGGCGCCGTTGGGGCCGACGATCACGGTCAGCGTGCCCGGGTAAAAGTCTGCCGTTACCGCGTCCACCGCGACGTGGCCGCCGAAGCGGATCGTCAGGTCGCGCGTAGCCAGCGAAGGGGCTTGGTCGGTGGACGCCATGTCAGCGCTTGTTCTTCACCGGCAGCGGCATGTCGGTGACCGGAATCTCGCGCACCAGTTCCAGCAAGTCCCACTCGTTGGCCTGGTTCTTCTTGATGCGGAAGTGGTACATCGATTGCAGCGCCTGGTGGTCTTCCTTGCGGAAGCTCATCTTGCCCTTCGGGGTATCGAAGGACATGCCTTCCATTGCCGCCACCAGCTGCTCGCTGTTCCCGCTCGGGACTTTCGACAGGGCCGTGAACACTGCGCTGGCCGCCGCGAAGCCGCCGGCCGTGAACATGTCGGGCGGGGCCTTGAAGCGCTTCTGGTGCTCGGCCACCAGCCAGTCGTTCATCTTGTTCTTCGGGAAGGCATAGTAGTAATAGATGGTGCCTTCGGTGCCGGCATAGTTCTTCCAGGTCTTCATCACCGGCAGGATGTTCCCGCCCGGCGCCAGGTGGATGCCGTAGCGCTCGGGCTTCATGTCGGCCAGCTTGTTCATCGGGTTCGGGCCGGCCCAGACGATTTGCAGCACGCGCGGCTGCGGCTTGTCCTTCAGGGCGTCGAACAGGCGCTGGGTCGAGGCGGTGAAATCGGTGGTGGTCATTGGCGCGTATTCCTCGTGGACCACCTTGGCCTTGCTGCCGGTGGCAGTCAAGGCTTCCTTGCCGGCCTTGATGGCGTCGCGCCCGAAAGCATAATCCTGGGTCAGGAAGCCGACGCTGCCTTGCTTGAGGGTGCTGGCCGCCGCCATCGCATCCTGCATCGAGCTGCGCGCGGTGCGGAAGATGTACTTGTTCCACTTGTCGCCGGTGATCGCGTCGGCCACGGCCGGCTCGATGATCAGCACCTTCTTGTATTCCTTGGCCACCGGCAGCATCGCCAGCGCCGAACCCGACGAGGTGGTGCCGACCGCGATGTCGGCCTTGTCGTCGCCATAGGCTTCGGCCAGCAGGGTGCGGCCGAGGTCAGGCTTGCTCTGGTCGTCCTTGACGATGACCTTCAGCTTGCGGCCATTGATTTCCATCCTGCCGCCGGTGAGGTATTCCAGGCCCATCATGAAGCCGGTTTCGGTTTCCTTGGCATAGGCCTCGAGGGCGCCGGTCTTGCCGGCGATGAGGGCGATCTTCAGGTCGGGGCCGGCGGCCAGGACATAGGGCGTGGCGCCGATGGCAAAGGTGGCGAATACCGCGGCCGAGAGAGGTTTGATCAGGTGCTTCATGTTGTCTCCTGTCGTTCTAGTCTTGATTCTGTTTTATGGAAGCTGGTCCAGGAACGCGCGGATCGCATCCAGCGCCGCCGGTTCGGTCAGCATCGGTGCGTGGCCGACGTTTGGCACCTCGGTGTACTGCATCGTGGGCGCCGCGCGTTTCATCCACGCCACCTGGTCGGGTTCGACCAGGTCGGACAGGGCGCCGCGCACCAACAGGGTCGGACGGCGGTGCGCGAGGCGGCGGAAGGCCATGCGCGCCGCCAGCGAGGTCGGCTTGAGTTTACCCGTTTGCAAGGACTGCGCAATACTGGGGTCGTAACGCAAGGCCAGCGCGCCGGAGTCGTTGGCGGCAAACGCGCGCTGCGCCCACTTGCCCCACTCGGCATCGGAGTTGTCGGGGAAGGCGCAGGCGTTGATGTCCTTCAGGTAGCCGGCGGCGTCGTCCCAGGTCGAGAGCACGTTGCAGCGCCCCGCATAACCGGCGATGCGCGCCAGGCCCCGGGTGGACAGCACCGGGCCGACGTCGTTCAGCACGGCGCCGGCGATCAAATCGAGGTGGCGCATGGCGAGCGTCATGGTGATCAGGCCGCCCATCGAGGTGCCGACGAACACGGCGCGCGCGATGCCAAGGTCGTGCATCAGCTTGACGACGTCGCCGGCATACACCACCGGGTTGTAATTGGCAGGATCGGGATCGTAAGCCGAGTTGCCGCGTCCGCGCACGTCGAGGGCAAGAACGCGCCGGCCCATGCGCGCGATTTCCGGAGCCAGTTCGTCGAAGTCGGCCGAATTGCGCGTCAGGCCGTGGATGCAGATCACGGGCAGGCGCGCCGGTGCAGCTTCGGCCCCGGCCTGGGCGGCGTAGTCGCGTGCATACAGCGCCAGCCCGTCGCTGCTGTGAAAACGGATAGGTGTGAAGTTCGGCACGCTGGCAAATCCTGTTGGTTCTTTGAATAGGGAGAGCGAAAAGAGAGGACGAAGCGCGCGGACATCCGGACGGGCTGCGCCCGGATGCCCACCTGCAACGCCGCAATCAGAAGCGGTACTCGACGGTGGCCGAGACCGTGCGCGGGTTGCCGTAGAAGGCCGTCAGCGTGCCCTCGTTGCCGAGGGTCGGGAACAGGTAGCCGGCGGTCTTGTAGCGCTCGTCGTTCAGGTTCTTGCCATGGATGCCGGCGCGGATCTTGCCGTCGGCGCGGGTCCAGACGATGCTCGCGTCCCACAATTTATACGAGTCCTGGTCCAGCAGCGACACGGTCTCGAACTGGTTGGTGGCGCCCTTGTACGACACGCTGCCGATCAGCGAAATCTTGCCGTTTTGGCCCATGATGGGCAGGGCGATGTCGTAGTTGGCGCGCAGGTTGGCCGAGTTCTTCGGCGTGTTCTGGAACACGCGCTGGTCGGCCACGTTCACGCCGGCAACAAAGTATTCCTTGTAGTCGGCGTCGATGTAGCTGTACATGCCGGCAATCGTGAAATCGCGGGTGATGTTGGCGATCGCTTCCAGTTCGACGCCCTTGATCTTGGCTTTGCCGGCGTTGGTGGTCACGCCGGCGAAGCTGTCGTCGCGGCCGTCGCCGTTGGTGTCGATCGCCACCGAACCCGGGATCTGCACATCCTTGTAGTCGCTGTAGAACACGGCGGCGTTGGTGGTGATGCGGCCGCCGTTGAAGGCCGACTTCAGGCCGAGTTCATAGGTTTCGATGGTCTCGGGCTCGTAGCCGGCGCGGGCCTGGGCTTCGGTCAGGCGGGTGCCGACCATGTTCAGGCGCGGATCGAAGCCGCCGCCCTTGAAGCCTTCGGAATACGAGGCGTAGATGTTGTGGTCGGCATTCACCTTGTAGCCGAGGGCCACGCGCGGGGTGAACTTCTTGTCCTTGCGCTTGAGCGTGCCGTTGCGGAAGTCGGTATCGGTGCGGAACAGGATGGCGCCCGGGTTGCCCATCTCCGGGGTGCCGGCCAGGCCAAGGTAGATCTGGCGGTAGATCGAGGCGGTGCGCTCGTCGACCGTGTAGCGTCCGCCCAGCGACAGACTGAAGGCGTCGGTGACGTTGTAGCTGCCGTCGAAGTAGGCCGCCCAGGCCTTGGTGTCGATGTCGCCGCTGGTGAAGGTCGAAGTCGGCACGAGGCCGGCCAGTACGGTGTCGAACTTGTTGTAGGCGTTGGCGTCGATGTAGTACAGGCCTGCGACGCCCTGGATGCGCTCGCCGGTATAGGTGAGCTGGAATTCCTGGCTGAACTGCTTGTTGGTGTACAGGGCCGGCACTTCCATGTCGACCACGGGCAGGGCGTCGAAGTCGATCGGCGCGTATGACTTGTCCTTGCGGCTGGCCGTGATCGACTTGGCGCTGAGCTGGTCGTTGAAGCGGTATTCCACCAGCGCAGAGACGCCGTGCGACTTGACTTCCTGGTCGTGGCCGAGGGCCTGGGTCAGGTTGGCGCGGGTGTCGAATTCGTTCGACAGGATCGGCGCGCCGCTGGTGCGGCCGACCGTCAGGCGGTGGCCGTTCTTTGGATTCGAGTCGTCCTTCGTGCCGTCGCCGGCGATGCGGATGAAGAGTTCGGGCGTGGGCGTGAACTCGGCCGACAGGCGCAGCGCGGTGACGTCCTTGTCGTAGTTCTCGGCGCCGGTGTAGAGGTTGGTGCCGAAGCCGTCGCGCTTGAAGCGCGCCACCGTGCCGCCGATGCGGACGGTGTCGCTGATCGGGGTGCTGGCGGTGGCCACGCCGTCGAGCTGGCCGTAGTTGCCGGCGGTGGCGCGCAGGCGCACGTCGGGTTTCGAACCGAGCTTGCGGGTCACGTACTTGACCGCGCCGCCGATGGTGTTGCGGCCGTACAGGGTGCCTTGCGGGCCGCGCAGCACCTCGATGCGCTCGACGTCGTAGATGTCGGCCACGGCTGCCTGCGGACGGGCGAGATAGATGTCGTCGATGTAGATGCCGACGCCGGACTCGAAACCGGCCAGCGGGTCGGCCTGGCCGACGCCGCGGATGAAGGCGGTGAGGGTGGAGTTGGTGGCGCGCGAGGCCTTCAGCGTGGTGTTCGGCAGCGCCAGGGCCAGGGCGGTCACGTCGGGCACGCCCTGCTTGGACAGCTGGTCGGCGGAAAAGGCCGTGACCGAGACCGGCACGTCCTGCAGCGATTCCTCGCGGCGGCGCGCGGTAACGACCACCTTCTGGATGTCGGAAGCGGCGTCGCCGTCAGGTGCGGGCGCGCCCGAGGATTGCTGGGCGTGGGCAGAGCCGAGCACGCCGCTGGACAGGGCCAGCAGGGCGGCGGCGGAACGGTGGAGCAGCTTCTTTTTTCTGTTTGTCAGACGCATCGTTGTCTCCTGTTTTTGGAATGGCGGCGCACGCTCGGCTCGTCGTTTTACGCACGACTAGCAGTGTGCCTCGGTCCGGACTGGCTGAAAAGATAACAATCCGCCCACCCTGTGTGCGAATTTGCACATGCCCTTGCACCGGCTCGGTGCAGACCCAGCCTGCATGGCAGCGAGGGAAAATGCTGCAAGTGCACATTTTCTGTGCGCTCGCAGAGGATGGAGGGAATTGATTGCAGGAGGAATGTGCACTGGTGCACAATAGGTCGTCTTGACATTAAACAAGTGCGCCGATGAACAGCCTGCCTGAGTGGACCGACCTCCGATTCTTCCTCGAGCTGGCGCGCGCCGGCACCCTGTCGGGCGCCTCGCGCCGGCTGGACGTCGAGCACACCACGGTGGCGCGCCGCATCGACCGCCTGGAAAAGGAACTTGGCTCGACCCTGTTCGACCGTTCGCGCGAAGGCTACGAACTGACCGAGATGGGTCACGCACTGCTGCCCCATGCCGAGGCGATGGAAGGCGCGGCGCTGGCCGCGGCCGAGCAGCTCGGCGGGGCCGAAGTGGCGGCGCACGGCGTGGTGCGCCTGGGCGTGCCGGAAGTCTTCGGCGTGAAGGTGGTGGCGCCGCTGCTGGCGGACCTGCTCGACGCCAACCCGGACCTGTCGATCGATTTATTGGCGCTGCCCAGCTTTGCCAATCTCGCCAACCGCGAGGCCGACCTTGGCGTCATGCTCGACCCGCCCACTACCGGACGCTACATGGTCACGCGCCTGGCCTCGTTCCGCTTCTACCTGTACGCCTCGCCCGCCTACCTGGACAGGCATCCGCCGATCCGGCACCAGTCCGACCTGGCCCAGCATTACTTTGTCGACTACGTGCAGGACCGCCTGGCCAGCCGCGAGCTGTCCTACATGGGCGAGCTCGGCTTCACGCCGCGCCGGCGCCTGTGCTGCTCGGGCATGACGGCGCAGATCGAGGCGGCATCGCTGGGCATGGGCCTGATGATGGCGCCGCCGTATGCCGTGCCCGACGATGGCAAGCTGGTGCAGGTGCTGCCGGGCTTCCACGCCGAGCGTTCGTTCTGGCTGGCCGCGCCTACCGATTTGTACCGGCTGCGTCGCGTAAAAGTGGTGTGGAACCTGCTGCGCGACTATGCCGACAGCCAGCCTTCGCTGTTCGTGTAGGCTGCAGGAGCCGCCATGCGCAGCCAGATCAGCGACGAGATCACCTTCCGCAAGCTCGAGATCCTGCTGGCCTACATGGAAGGCGGCAACCTGAACGCCGCGGCAGGCAAGCTCGACATCAGCGCGGTCAGCGTGCACCGCGCCCTGCATTCGCTGGAAGAGGGCACCGGCTGCCAATTGTTCGAGCTGAAGGGGCGCAACCTGGCGCCGACCGCTGCGGCCCAGGTGCTGGCCGAGGCCAGCCGCGAAGTCGTGGCCCTGATGGCCGAAGGGATCGCCGCCACCCGCCGCGCCGCCGGCTACTCGGCCGACAGCCTGAAAATCGGCTCGCTGTACTCGCTCACCACCAGCGCCGTGCCCGAGGTGATCGTCGGCATCAAGCTGCGTAAGCCCGAACTGTCGACCGAACTGGTGCTCGGCTCGAACACCGACCTGCTGCACAAGCTCAGGCATAACGCCATCGATGCCGCCCTGATCGCCGTGCCCGCACCCGACCCGGACGTCGAATCGATCCCGCTGTTCGAGGACGACGTCTTCTTTGCCGCGCCGGCCAATTCGCGCTATGCCGGGATGGGCGAGGTCGACCTGCGCACCTGCGCGCGCGAAAAATTCGTCAGCCTGAGCGAGGGCTTCGTGACCTACCAGGGCTTCCAGGAAGCCTTCCGCATCGCCGGCTTCGAACCGATCGTGACGATGCGCGTGGCCGACATCTTTTCGCTGATGAACCTGGTTAGCGCCGGCATCGGCTGCACGCTGCTGCCGGGGCGCATGCGCGGCGTGTTCGGCGACAAGGTGCAATTGATCCCGCTGACGCGCGACTACCCGGTGCGCCAGACCATCGGCCTCTCTTTTTTGCGGGTGCGCGAGCGCGATCCGAACCTGCTGGCGCTGGCAGCCGTCTGCCGCATGCTCAAGCACAAACCCGGTGCACCGGCCGGCTGAACTTCGCCGCCTGACGCCGCTCCAATACTTACGCCAACAGTAAACGTCCGACGCTGTCCGGAATTGATTGCGGCCGCATTCGGCGTTACCGTCACTGCTGACAAAAGAGCATGCCTTTTGCGGGCGCTTCCCGTGCAGGCAATGCAATGGAGACGTTGGACCAAAGCGCCGCGCAGTCGGCGCGATACATGAAGGAGATGGCGGTGTCTTCTCACATGCTTTCGATCTACGCGCTGGCGCTCATGTTCGTGATCGCCACCATCCTGCCGATCAACATGGGCGTCATCGCCTTTGTCGGCGCCTTCCTGGTCGGCACCCTGGTGGCCGGCATGGGGACCAAGGCCATCATGGCCGGCTTCCCAGCCGAACTCTTTCTCACCCTGGTCGGCATCACCTTCCTGTTCGCCCAGGCCCAGAACAACGGCACCATCGACTGGCTGGTGCGCCTCGCAGTGCGAGCAGTCGGCGGACGCATCGCCGCCATTCCCTGGGTGATGTTCGCGATCGCGGCGGTCCTGACGTCGGTCGGCGCGGTCAGTCCGGCGGCGGTGGCGATCATCGCCCCGATCGCGCTCGGCTTCGCGGCCAAGTACGGCATCAATCCGCTGATGATGGGCCTGATGGTGATCCACGGCGCCCAGGGCGGCGGCTTTTCGCCGATCAGCATCTATGGCGGCATCACCAACAAGATCGTGCAAAAGGCGGGGCTGCCGATTTCCGAGCTGACCACGGCGTTCGTCAGCCTCGGGGTCAACTTCGGCGTGGCCGTGATCCTGTTCTTCGTGTTCGGAGGTCTGCGCCTGATGCGCCAGGCTCCGGCCGGCGGCGGCAACGCCGCGCTGGGCCTGCAGGTTCCGGGCTATGGCACGCCGGTGGCGGTGGCGGCCCAGGGGCCGCAGATCTTCGACGAGGCCGAGGGCGAAGCGCTGACCGAGGAACGCCTGACGCGCAACCGCTCGCCGGATTCGGTGAACGCGGTCAATCCCGGCGCGGGCGCAGGTGCCGCAGCTTCGGGAGCGGGTGCAACCACAACCTCGGTCCTCACCGAAGACGTGCCGGTCACGGTGCAGCAATTGGCCACGGTCGTGGGGCTGGTTGCGCTGGCCGTGCTGACCCTGGCCTACGAACTCGACATCGGCTTCGTCGCGATCACCATCGGCCTGCTGCTGTCGATGATGGCGCCGCAGGTGCAGAAGCGCGCCATCGGCCAGGTATCGTGGCCGGAAGTGATGCTGATCGTCGGCGTCAGCACCTATGTCGGCGTGATGCAGAAGATGGGCACGATCACCTTTGTCGGCGACAGCGTGGCCAGCCTGACATCGCCGCTGGTGGTGGCGCTGCTGCTGTGCTTTGTCGGCGCCATCGTCTCGGCGTTTGCCTCGTCCACTGCCGTGCTGGGCTCGCTGATTCCGCTGGCCGTGCCCTTCCTGCAGGCCGGCACCGGGGTCGACCCGATCGGCTTCATCGCGGCCATGGCGGTGGCCTCGACCATCGTCGACGTCAGCCCGTTCTCGACCAACGGCGCGCTGGTGCTGGCGAACGCCCAGGGCATCGACCGCGATGTGTTCCTGCGCCAGCTAATGATCTACGGCGGCATCGTGACGCTGGTGGCGCCGCCCGTGGTGTGGCTGCTGTTTGTTGTGCTTTGAATCGACATAGGGATCGACATGGCTGAATCGGAAAACCGCTGGAACCGCCAGCAGGCCAACCGCAACGCCCGACTGGCGCGGGCGGCGGGCGCGCTGGGAGCGGCATTGCAGGGCAAGCGCGTACCGGCCGATCGCATCGCCGACCTGCTGCACGCGGTGCTGGAACCGGGCGACCGGGTCTGCCTGGAGGGGAACAACCAGAAGCAGGCCGACTTTCTCGGCAAGGCGCTCACCCAGCTCGACCCGGCGCGCATCCACGATTTGCACATGCTGCTGTCGGTGCTGTCGCTGCCCGAGCACCTCGACGTGTTCGAGAAGGGCATCGCCGCGCGCCTGGACTTTTCCTTCTCCGGGCCGCAGGCCGGGCGCCTGGCCAAGCTCGCGGCAGCGGGCCAGCTGAACATCGGCGCCATTCACACCTACCTCGAACTGTTCGGGCGCTACTTCGTCGACCTGACCCCGCGCGTGGCGCTGGTGGCGGCCGAGATGGCCGACCGCGAAGGCAACCTCTACACCGGCCCGAACACCGAGGACACGCCGGCCATCGTCGAAGCCACGGTTTTTAAAAGCGGCATCGTCATCGCCCAGGTCAACCAGATCGTCGACGAGCTGCCGCGCGTCGACATCCCGGCCGGCTGGGTGGAATTTGTGGTGCAGTCGCCCACGCCTTACTATATCGAGCCACTGTTCACGCGCGACCCGGCCCAGATCTCCGAAATCCAGGTGCTCATGGCGATGATGGCGATCAAGGGCATCTATGCGGAATACCAGGTCGAGCGCCTGAACCACGGCATCGGCTTCGACACCGCCGCCATCGAACTGATCCTGCCGACCTATGCGGCCAGCCTCGGCCTGAAGGGCAAGATCGCGCGCCACTGGGCCCTGAATCCGCACCCGGCCCTGATCCCGGCCATCGAGGCGGGCTTTGTCGAATCGGTGCATTCCTTCGGCTCGGAGCTGGGCATGGAAAACTACATCCGTGCGCGGCCCGATGTCTTCTTTACCGGGCCGGACGGTTCGATGCGCAGCAACCGCGCCTTCTCGCAGGCGGCCGGGCACTATGCCTGCGACATGTTCATCGGCTCGACGCTGCAGATCGATTTGCAGGGCAATTCCTCGACCGCCACGCTGGGGCGTATTTCCGGCTTTGGCGGCGCGCCGAACATGGGGTCGGATGCGCGCGGGCGGCGCCATACCAGTCCGGCATGGCTGAAGGCAGGGCGCCAGGCGCGTGAAGGCCGCAACCTGGTGCCGCGCGGGCAGAAGCTGGTAGTGCAGATGGTCGAAACCTTCCGCGAGCACATGGCCCCGGCCTTCGTCGAACGACTGGATGCCTGGCAGCTGGCCGAGCAGGCCAACATGGCGATTCCACCGGTGATGATCTACGGCGAGGACGTGACCCACATCCTGACCGAGGAAGGCATCGCCAATTTGCTGCTGTGCCGCACCGAGGAAGAGCGCGAGCAGGCGATCCGCGGCGTGGCCGGCTACACGCCGGTGGGCATGGCGCGCGACAAGCGCATGGTGGAAAACCTGCGCGACCGCGGCATCGTCCAGCGCCCCGAAGACCTGGGCGTCGACAAGCGCCTGGCCACGCGCGACCTGCTGGCCGAAAAGAACATGAAGGGCCTGGTGCGCGCATCCGGCGGCCTGTACGAGCCGCCGAAGCGCTTCCGGAACTGGTAAGCGAAAAGGACAAGGGAGACGATGGAAACGCTACATTTTCGTTTCGACGCCGGCAGCCGGCCACTGCCGGGCGCGCCGCAGCTGGTGGGCGTGGTCAGCTCGGGCAACCTCGAGGTGCTGATCGAGCCGGCGGCGCTGAACGGCGGCTGCGAGATCGAGGTGCGCACCGCGGCGAATGGCTTTGGCGCCACTTGGGAAGCCGTGATGCGCGATTTCCACGCGCGCTGGCAGCTGATGGACACGCGCATCTGCATCAACGACATGGGCGCCACCCCGGCCGTGGTCAGCCTGCGCCTGGACCAGGCCGTGGAATCGGTCACCGGAGGCCCGCCGTGAGCAGCTATCTCGAACTCAGCGCGCGCCAGCGCATCCCCCACATCTTCGACGCCGGCTCGTTCGAGGAATTCCTGCCGCCCGGCGCGCGCATCGTCAGCCCGCACCTGGCCCAGCTCGACGCGCCGGTGTCGTTCGACGACGGCGTGGTGGTCGGGCGCGGCCTGCTCGATGACCAGGTGGTCTTCGGCGCGGCGCAGGAGGGCGGCTTCATGGGCGGCGCGGTGGGCGAAGTCCATGGCGCCAAGCTGGTCGGCATGCTGCGGCGCGCGGTGGACGAAGGTGCCTATGCCGTGCTGCTGCTGCTCGAATCGGGCGGCGTGCGCCTGCACGAGGCGAATGCGGGGCTGATCGCGGTCTCGGAAGTCATGCGCGCCATCCTCGACGTGCGCGCGGCCGGCATCCCGGTGATCGTGGCGGTGGGCGGCGCGAATGGCTGCTTCGGCGGCATGGGCATCGCGGCGCGCTGCGCGAACACCGTGATCATGTCGGAAGAGGGCAGGCTGGCGATGTCGGGACCGGAAGTTATCGAAACCGCCAACGGCGTCGAGGAATTCGATTCGAAAGACCGGGCGCTGGTCTGGCGTACCACCGGCGGCAAGCACCGCTATTTGCTGGGCGACTGCCAGGTGCTCGTCGCCGACGATACCGACGCCTTGCGCGCGGCGGCCATCGCGGCAATGGCAAATGTGCGCGATGGCGCGGCACTGACGCTGGAGGGCCTGCAGGCCGAGCAAGCCATGCTGGAGCAGCGTATCCGCGACTTCGGCGACGCTGCCGATCCGCTGGACGTGTGGCGCCGGCTCGGCGTGCCCGAACCGGCGGCCGTGCCCATGCTCGAGGCCGACGCCTTTCTCGCAATGGCGGCGCAGTACCGCGCCGGCCCCGGAATAGGAGAAAACTGATGGATTGGCAAACCCTCGCAAACGGCTTGTTTCCGGGCGGGCACGACATCGTCGAGAACGGCAACTTCCTGTCCGGCCGCGGCCGGGCCGGCGCAGACCCCGATGCGCAGACCGTGGCCGTGATCGGCACCACCGAACACGCGCCAATCGGCATCGAGATCGCCCTGGCCCAGGCCCAGGCCGTGTTGCGTACCGTGCGTGAGCACCCAGGCCGGCCCATCCTGATCCTGGTCGACACCCAGGGCCAGCGCCTGCGCCACCGCGACGAAATGTTGGGCATCAACAGCTACATGGCCCACCTCGGCAAGTGCATCGACTTCGCGCGGCGCCAGGGGCACAAGGTGCTGGGGCTGGTGTACGACCAGGCGCTGTCGGGCGGCTTCATCACCAGCGGCCTGATCGCCGACGCCTGCTTTGCGCTGCCGCAGGCGACCATCCGCGTGATGGGCTTGCCGGCGATGGCGCGCATCACCAAGGTGCCGGAAGAACGCCTGACCGAACTGGCCAGGGAGAATCCCGTGTTCGCACCCGGCGCCGCGAATTACCTGCGCATGGGCGGGCTGCAGGCGCTGTGGGAATCCGAACTGGCGGCGGCGCTGGTGGAGGCGTTGGCCAATGTCGAAGCGATCGATCGGCGCATGCTGCTCGGCCAGGAACGCGGCGGACGGCACATGGCGCAGGCAGTGGCGCAGGCGGTGCGGACGGGTGGCGATGTTCGCCCGGCATGACCTGACCTGGCTGAGCGTTGATGGCTGGCGCGAGGTGCTTGCCGCTGCGGTCGCGGACCATGTTCCTGCGATCGCCGCCTGGCAGGGGGCCAACTGGCCGCTGGTCGTGCGCCGGGCCGACGTGGGCCAGGCGCCCGATGAAGTCGCGCTCGGGCTGGCACTGCCGCCGAGACCGGAGGATGGACGCAAGCTGCGCATTCCCTGCCGTGTGCACGCGCCCGGGGTGCGGCGCTCCACACCGCCGCTGCCGCTGGCGCAGCTCGTTGCGCAGCTTGGGGCGCAGTGTGTCACGCCGCGTGGTGCGCAGTTTGTCACGCCAAGTAGTGCGCAGTTTGTCGCGCAGTTTGTCGATACTCTGCCGCACTGGCGCGGCGCGCTGGGCTCGCTGGAGGCGCAGGCGGCCGCGCAGGGCATCGCGCTGCGCGTCTATGGATCGGCAGCGCTGCAGGTGCTGACCGGCCAAGCCTACTTGCGCGATACATCGGACATCGACCTGCTCGTGCAGCCGCGCGACCGGGCACAACTGGATGCCACGCTGGCGCTGCTATGCGCCTACGCCGACACGTTGCCGCTCGACGGCGAGATCGTCTTTCCCGGTGCTCGCGCGGTGGCATGGAAGGAGTGGGCTGCAGCGCTCCGAAGTGCACCCGGAACCCGCGTGCTGGTGAAGGAAATAAAAGGCGTCTCGCTGGTCGCGACAAACGTCCTGCTGGCGACGCTGGAGGAGGCCACATGCCTGGGCTGAGCCTGGACGCACAAATCGACCTGGGGATCGGCTCGAAGACCGATCCGAAACCCGGCGCGGGATTGGCCCCGGTTTGTGGCCGAGCTATTGCCCAAGCCCCAGGCAGCGCCAATACGCGGACCGAGCCTGACCAGGCTGCCTTCTGCCAGGCCATTGCCCGCCACGCCGTGCGCAGCCTTTACGCCGAACTGACGCTGTATCCCAAGCCTGGCCTGGTCTCCCTGGTCGACAACGGCAGCCACGACGACATGACGGCCGCCACCTTCATGCGCAGCCTGTTCGCCCTGCGCCACTACTTTGCACGCATCACCCGCGCCGGCATGGCGGATGCGCCGTTCGCGACGCTGAAGCGCCTCGGCATCGATGCCGAGACCAGGATGCTGCTTGCCACTGGCGGCATCAATACCCACCGCGGCGCGGTGTTCTGCCTGGGTTTGCTGTGCGCCGCCATCGGCAACTGCCGCGCGCGCGGCATCGTGCTTACGCCCGGCACCATTCGCGCCACCCTGCTGATGCGCTGGGCCAGCGCGCTGGCCGCCCACCTCGACCCCGGCGCATTGGACTCGCATGGGGTACAGGCGCGGCGGCGCCATGGCGTCGGCGGCGCGCGCCAGGAAGCGGCGCTCGGCCTGCCGTCGGTGTTCGAGCTGGGCCTGCCGGTGCTGCGCAACACGCTGGCGGCCGGGCGCGGCATGCGGCGTGCGCGGGTCGATGCCTTGTTTGCCCTGATGGCGCACATCAGCGATACCAACCTGTACCACCGCGGCGGGAAAGAGGGGGCGCTGACGGTGCGGCGCCATGCGCAAGCCTTCGTGGCGTGCGGCGGCACGGCCAACGACGACTGGGAAGCGCAGGCACTGGCCTGCCACCACGCGTTTGTCGCGGCACGCCTGTCGCCGGGCGGCGCGGCGGACCTGCTGGCCGCTGCCTGCCTGCTGCACGCTGTCTGCCCGGCGCAGGACGCTGGCCTGATGCACGAACCCGGCAGCTTGCGCGAAGTCCGCGTGATGCAAGAAACCTTACCCGTGGGTCGTGCCTGCCTAGAGCAAGAAGCTGTGCCGATGCGTGATGTCTGCCTGATGCAAGACGCTGCGCCAATGCGCAATGCCTGCCTGGCGCATGAAACCGCCGGCAAGGGCGTCTGAGCATGCGTAGCCGGCTTGCCCTGCTGTGTCCGGGCCAGGGCGCCCAAGGCCCGGCCATGTTCGACATGGCGCGCAGCGATGCGGCCAGCGCCACACTGCTCGACAGCTGGCTCGCGGGCGCCGGGCTGGACCAGCCGCTTGAAACCATCCTGGCCGACCCCGTTCTGCTGTTCGCCAACCGCATGGCCCAGCCACTGATCGTGGCCGCCAGCCTGGCCACCTGGACGGCGCTGGGCAGCGTCGCCGCACAGCCGGCCATCGTCGCCGGCTACAGCATTGGGGAATTGACGGCCCATGCCGTGGCCGGCGCGCTGGCGCCGGGCGACGCCGTGCGCCTGGCGCGCCAGCGTGCCGGCCTGATGGACGCCTGCCTGCAGGATGCGCCACAGCAGGCGCTGGTGGCAGTGTCCGGCATCGCCACCGGCGCGGCAGCGGGCATCGCCGACGCATACGGCTTCCATTCCGCCATCGAGACCGCCGAAGACAGTCTGGTCGTCGGCGGGCCCCTGGATGCGCGCGAAACATTGATGCAAGCGGTCGCCGCGGCGGGGGGCCGCGCCACGGCCTTGCCCGTGGAAGTGGCCTCGCACACCCCCTTCATGGCAGATGCTGTTGCGCCGTTTGCCAGCCTGCTGCGCGAGCAGGGCCTGCACGATCCACAGGCGCCGGTCATCTCCGGCATTGCCGCCGAACCAATCAACACGGCCGACAAGGCCATCGCGCACCTGTCGCGCCAGCTCGCCGAACCGATCCGCTGGCGCGAGGGCATGGATGCCCTGGCCGAGGCGGGCGTGACGGTGGCGCTGGAGCTCGGCCCCGGCGCAGCGCTGGCGCGCATGCTGGGGGCACGCCACCCGGAAATCGCCTGCCGCTCGGTGGCCGACTTCCGCTCGCTCGACGGCGTGCGCAGCTGGCTGGAAAAACATATCGAATAGCCTATTCACCCCACGGATACCTGACATTGCGAATCGGAATTGGATGTTCCGCCGCATCCACCGTATAACGGTAGGATTGTCATCCAGGCGCCCGCGTTGCGGCTGCGCCCTCAGGGAACCGTGAAATGAAAACGCTGTTGAACACCATCGCCACCCGCCTGCTGGCCCAGGCCCATGCACGTGCCGAACTTGTCATGCACAAGCAGGCTGCCGCGCGCGCACCTTACCGGGAACACTACGCCGCGAACGCCGGCGGCTGGAACTAAACAGCCCGGCTCGCCCCAGCGGCGCGTTATTCAAGTTGTAATAAATACATAATCATGGCAGCATCATCTCCACTTCACTGGAGACGCCATGACGCTTGCCCAGACTGTCGGCAGTACCCCTGATCTTGCCACCACGGCTGCCGCCCAGCGCGACATGCGCGCCGGTTACCTGGGCGGCGCCCCGGGCGTGCTGGTGTCCGGTACCGTCTGGGCCGTGGCCGCCTGCGTCGCCGCCTGGCTGCCGCCGCAGCGCGCCATCTGGGCGCTGTTCGTCGGCGGCATGTTCATCCACCCGATCGCCGTGCTGTGCGCGCGCCTGCTCGGCGCCCCGGGGCGGCACAGCCCCGGCAATCCGCTCGGCCCGCTGGCCATGGCCACCACGTTCTGGATGATTGCGATGCTGCCGCTGGCCTATGGCATCGCGCTCTGGCGCATCGAGCTGTTCTTCCCGGCGATGCTGCTCGTGATCGGCGGGCGCTATCTCTGTTTTCACACGCTCTATGGCAACCGCCTGTACTGGGCCATCGGCGCAGTGCTCGGGCTGGCCGGCTATGGCCTGGCCGCCCTGAACGCGCCGCCCGTGCTGGGCGCGGCGGCCGGCGCCCTTATCGAGATCGTGTTTTCCCTGGTGCTGCTCGCCGGCGCGCGGCGCGAAGCGGGCATGGGTCCCGCCGCCGCCTGACGCCGTTTCAGCCTGCCGCGTTGCGGAAGGGATTGCGCTCGTTCAGTTCGTCCATGTAGTCGTCGATCCCGCCCGCCTCGCGCTCGAGGAAGCGTTCGATCGCATCCGCGAACGACGGATGCGCCAGCCAGTGCGCCGAGAAGGTGCGGGTCGGCAGGAAGCCGCGCGCCATCTTGTGCTCGCCCTGGGCGCCGCCTTCGAAGACCTTGATCCCTTGCTCGATGCAGAACTCCAGCGGCTGGTAATAGGCCGCCTCGAAGTGCAGGCAGGGCACGTGCTCGATCTCGCCCCAGTAGCGCCCGTACAGGGTGTCGGCCGTGTGGATCACGAGCGAGGCCGCGATCGGCCGGCCTTCGCGCTCGGCGATCACCAGCAAAATGTTCTCCGGCATGCCGGCGCCGATGCGGCGGAAGAAGTCCATGTTCAGATACGGCGTGGAGTGGTGGGCCGCATAGGTGTGGCGATAGCAGCGGTTGAAGAAGCGCCATTCTTCGACCGTGATGTCGGCCCCGCGCACCCGGCGCAGCGTCACGCCGGCTTCCTTCACCTTGCGCCGCTCGGCGCGGATGTTCTTGCGCTTTTTTTGCTCCAGCGTCGCCAGGAAGGCGTCGAAGTCGGCGTAACCGTTATTCAGCCAATGGAACTGCACGCCGCTGCGCAGCAGGAAGCCCGCATCCTGCAATTGGCGCGCATGTTCCTCGGGCGGGAACAGGATGTGGGTCGACGAGACTTCGGTGGCTTGCTGGGTGGCGCGCAGCACCTCGATCAGGGCGGCGCGGGCCTCCATGTCGCGCGCCAGCAGGCGCGGGCCGGCCACCGGCGTGAAGGGGATCGCGCACAGCAGCTTCGGGTAGTACTCCAGGCCATGGCGCCCGTAGGCATCGGCCCAGGCCCAGTCGAACACGTATTCGCCGTAGGAGTGACCCTTCACGTACAGGGGCAGGGCGGCGGCCAGTTCGTCGCCGTCGTACAGCGCGATGTACTGCGGCTGCCAGCCGGTCTCGGGACAGGCGCTGCCGGATTCGTGCAGCGCATGCAGGAAGGCGTACGACAGGAAGGGGTTGGCCTCGCCCTGCAAGGCCAGCAAGCCATCCCAGGCGGCCTGGCCGATTTCGGACAAGGATGAAACGATATGCGTGCGATAATTAAAAGTGGCGTTCAAGATGACGTCCAGACTGTTTCCATAACCGAGAGAGGGGAAGACTACGAGATGAACAAGCCATTCTATAACCTCTACTCGCACCAGTTCGCCCGCGTGGCCGTTGCCATCCCGCGTTGCCGCATCGCCGACCCGGCCTACAACGTCGAGCAGACCCTCGCGCTCGCGCGCCAGGCAGCCGACGAAGGCGCGGCGCTGGTCGCTTTCCCCGAGCTGGGCCTGTCGGCCTACAGCTGCGAAGACTTGTTCCACCAGCGCGCGCTGCTCGACGCCTGCGAAGCGGCGCTGGCCGCCGTGGTCGAGGCATCCAGCTCGCTGCCGCTGGCGATGGTAGTGGGCCTGCCACTGCGGGTCAATCACCAGCTGTTCAATTGTGCTGCCGTGGTCGCGAACGGACGCGTGCTCGGCCTGGTGCCGAAAAGCTTCCTGCCGAACTACGGCGAGTTCTACGAATCGCGCCAGTTCTCGAATGCCGACAGCGCGAATGTCGACTGCGTCGAGCTGTTCGGCGAGATGATTCCTTTCGGTGCGAACCAGGTGTTCGAGGTCGAGAATTTGCCGCTCTTGCGCTTCCACGTCGAGATCTGCGAAGACGTGTGGGTGCCGGTGCCGCCGTCCTCGTTCGCCGCGATGGCCGGCGCCACGGTGCTGGTGAACCTGTCGGCATCGAACGTCTTGGTCGGCAAGAGCACCTACCGCCACCAGCTGGTGAGCCAGCAGTCGGCGCGCTGCATGGCGGCCTACCTGTACACCTCGGCCGGACGTGGCGAGTCGACCACCGACATGGCCTGGGATGGGCAGTCGCTGATCTACGAAAAGGGCGAGCTGCTGGCCGAATCGAAGCGCTTCCTCGACGAGTCGCACATCATCTTCGCCGACGTCGACCTGGAGCGCCTGTCGCAGGAGCGCATGCGCGCCACCACGTTTGCCCAGTCGGCCGCGCGCCATGGCGCCGAGGTGAGTAAATTCCGCGTGCAGCGCTTCCAGTTGGCGCTGCCGCTGGAGCGCACGCTGCCACTCAATCGCGAGATCGAGCGCTTCCCCTACGTGCCGGCCGACCGCGCCTTGCGCGACGAGCGCTGCACCGAGGTCTACAACATCCAGGTGCAGGCCCTGATCCAGCGCCTGTCGTCGAGCGGCATCCAGAAGGTGGTGATCGGCGTCTCGGGCGGGCTCGATTCGACGCACGCGCTGCTGGTCTGCGCCGCCGCCATGGACCGCCTCGGCCTGCCGCGCACGAACATCCTGGCCTATACGATGCCGGGCTTCGCCACCAGCGGCCGCACCCTCAGGCAGGCGCACGACTTGATGCGCGTGGTCGGCTGCTCGGCCCAGGAAATCGACATCCGCCCGAGCTGCATCCAGATGCTGAAGGATTTGAACCATCCGTTCGCGGAAGGGAAGGAGCAGTACGACGTCACTTTCGAGAACGTGCAGGCGGGCGAGCGCACGAATCACCTGTTCCGTCTCGCGAACCACCTGGGCGCGATCGTGATCGGCACCGGCGACTTGTCCGAGCTGGCGCTGGGCTGGTGCACCTATGGCGTGGGCGACCACATGTCGCACTACAACGTGAACGCCAGCGTGCCCAAGACCCTGATCTCGCACCTGGTGCGCTGGGTGGCCGAGACCGAGTCGGTGGTAGCCGGCGGCACCGAGGTGCTGCTGAACATCCTCGGCACCGAGATCAGCCCCGAGCTGGTGCCGGGCAAGGAGGGAGAAGACCAGCCGGCCCAGGTGACCGAGAACGTGATCGGACCGTACGAGCTGCAGGACTTCAATTTGTATTACATCCTGCGCTACGGCTTTGCGCCGACCAAGGTGGCGTTCCTGGCCTACTCGGCCTGGCGCGCGCGCGACAAAGGCCGCTGGCCGGACGAACACGGTTCTCGTAACGAATACGATCTTGCCGCGATCAAGCGCAACCTCGGCATCTTCCTGTGGCGCTTCTTCAAGACCAGCCAGTTCAAGCGCAGCTGCGTGCCGAACGGGCCGAAGGTCGGCAATGGCGGCTCGCTGTCGCCACGCGGCGATTGGCGTGCGCCGAGCGATTCCGAGGCCACGGTGTGGCTCGACGACCTGGCGAAGATTCCCGACTGAATACCCATTTGTTGAACAAGGAGCAGACATGAAACAGATCACCTGCGTGATCAAACCCTTCAAACTCGACGAAGTGCGCGAGGCGCTGGCGGATGTGAACGTCACCGGCCTGACCGTCACCGAAGTGAAGGGTTTCGGGCGCCAGAAGGGGCACACCGAACTGTATCGCGGTGCGGAGTATGTGGTCGACTTTTTGCCGAAGGTGAAGATCGAGGTGGTGGTGGACGATGCGATTGTCGACCAGGTGGTCGATGCCATCATCAAGGCCGCGCGCACGGGCAAGATCGGTGACGGCAAGATTTTCGTGCAGGATGTGCAGCAGGTGATTCGTATTCGTACCGGCGAAACGGGGCCGGACGCAGTGTAAGGTTTTGTAGGGTGGGCATTCGTAGTGCTGGCATTTAGCCAGCCCTACTGCCCACGCGGTGTCATCGGTGGATGTCATGCAAGGTCACCGGTACGCCGCGTGACGTAGCCTACCGGATCTGGTTTCGACACGCTGATGCCGTACCGCGTGGGCTCGAGAGCCCACCCTACAAAGGCGCGGTATCGAAGCGCCGCCCGTCAGGTCAAATCATACAAGAGCGAGATTGACGGATCAGCGCCCCATCTGGATATCGAACTTCCAGGTAATCAAGCGCAGCGCGCTGATGAACAATGCGCTGGTCCACAGCGCAAAGTCGTGCGAGACGTCGGTGTAGATTCCCATCATCAAAAACATCCAGTTGCCGAGGAAGGCGCACAGGGCGTAGGGCTTGCCGTCCCTGAATACCATCGGCACTTCGTTGCAGACGATGTCGCGCAGCACGCCGCCGAAAATCCCCGTGATCACGCCCATCATCGACGCGATGAAGATCGGCATGTTCGCGTCCAGCGCGGCCGAGGTGCCGGCAATCGAGAACAGTCCCAGTCCCACGGCATCGGCAATCACGATCAGACGTTCGGAGACGATGTGGCGCAGCGTGCGGATCAGCGGCGAGGCGATCAGGGCCAGCACGAAGATCGCGATCGCGTATTCCTGGTGCGTGACCCAGAACAGCGGGCGGCGGTCGAGCAGGATGTCGCGCAGGGTGCCGCCACCGAAAGCGGCGATGAAAGCGACGGTGAACACCCCCACCAGGTCCATGCGCTTGCGCCGTGCTTCGATGAATCCGGAAAAGGCGCCGACCAGGATTGCCACGATTTCGATGAACTTGATGAGGGTCATGCAGTGACTGGGCTGTAGGGTTGTTGCTAGCCTAACATGCAGCGGGCTCCTGCGGTAGGAGCGCGCGTGTGGGGGCGGGGACGTCGGTCGGAGTAGGGTGGACACCTGTGTCCACGCGGTGCATCGTTCGCATGGCGAATGGATTGCCTCGGCTGCTTACCTGATGAGACCGCGTGGGCACAAGTGCCCACCCTACAACGCTACAACGTACTATAGGCTCAGGTCGGCCCAGCCCGCTCCATCTCGGCCAGCGGCAGGCGCACGCAGAACATCACCTGGCCGCCCTCGTGGCGATACGAAATCTCGCCCTCATGCTCGCGCACGATCTGGGCCGCGATATACAGCCCCAGGCCCATGCCGGTGCGGTTGCGCGGGTTGTGCAGCGAGGTGCGCTTGAAGGGATTGAACATCGAGGCCACCACTTCCTGCGCAATCGGCGCGCCGGCATTCGCCACGGTCAGCTCGGCCCAGGCGTGGTCGATGGCCAGGCTGGCCACGATCGGCCGCCCGACTTCGCCATGGTGGCGCGCATTGCTCAGCAAGTTGGTCAGCACCTGGGCCAGGCGCCCGCCGTCGGCGCGCACGAACACCGGTCCCGGGCTGGCAAACGCATAATCGATGGTCGGATAGGCCAGGCGCGATTCGTCGATCACATCCTCGATCAGCGCGGCCAGGTCGAGCGGCGCCAGCACCATCCCGAGGCCCATGCCGCCGTCGATACGGCTCATGTCGAGCACTTGCCCGATCAGGCGCTGCATGCGGTTGCTGGAAGACTGGATGCGCCGCGCCAGGGTCGGCTGGGTGCTGCCGCGTTCGAGCAGGGTGCCGGCCATGTTGATCGAGTGCAGCGGGTCGCGCAGGTCGTGTCCGAGCATGGCCAGCAGCTGGGCGCGCGTGGATTCGGTCTGGGCACGGCGCGCGTTCGAGGCGCGCAGCAGTTCCGATTGGGTCAGGCGCGCATTCGACAGCACTGCCAGCTCCCATGGGTGCGAGCGGCCGCGCACGGTTTCGTGCCAGGCGTCGAAGGAGCCGCGCGGGGTCAGGCGCTCGCCGAGCGGGCCGTGCTGCACCGTCTTTTCCGGACGGCCGCCCCAGGACACGTGCTCGATCTGTTCGGTGCGCAGCAGCAGGCACCAGCCGCCGCCGGGCGGGTCGAAGGGCAGGGCCAGCATGCCGACCCACTTGCCCAGGCTGCCTTGCACGTCTTGCGGCCATTCGTCCAGCGCATCGCGCGTGAGGATGTCGCTGGCGTCCGCCGGCAGGGCGCGCACGATGGCTTCGGCGGTCTCGCGCTCGATCGGGCCATGGCTGAATACCTTGCCGTTGTGGACCGCCACCAGCGCCTGCGAGCGGGTGGCGGCCAGCAGGGCATCGGCGTGGCGGGCCAGGGCGTCGAGCGGCTCCTCGTCGATCAGCAGCGACTCGACCAGGGCGGTACGTACGGTGGCCGATTGCTCGACCAGCTCGGCGTCGGCGCGCGCCTCGATGCTCTGCACGGTCGAGGCCAGCACCTGGGCCAGCACGTCGGCCGCCATGCGCAGCGCGTGCGGCACCTGTTTCGGCGTCATGTGGTGGCAGGCAAGCAAGCCCCAGAGGCGGCCGTTGATGACGATCGACACGCTCATCGAGGCCTGGATGCCCATGTTCTGCAGGTATTCCACGTGGATCGGCGAGACGCTGCGCAGCACGCCGAAGCTCAGGTCGAGCGGCGCGGCATCCGGCGCGCCCAGCAGCGGCACCGGCCGGTAGCCGATGTCGGCGATCATGCGCAGGGTGTTCAGCACGTACAGGCGGCGCGCCTGGGCCGGGATGTCGCCGGCCGGATAGCGCTGGCCGAGGTAGGGCACCAGGTCGTCGCGGCGCGCTTCGGCCACCACGTCGCCGCTCTCGTCTTCGCGGAAGCGGTAGGCCATCACGCGGTCGAAGCCGGTGAACTCGCGCACCTGGCGCACGGCCGTTTCCATCAGGCCCTCGATGCTGCGCTGGCGCCGCACGCGCTCGATCGAGCTGTGCGCGCGCACGGCGAACAGCGCGACCTCGTCGGCCGGCACGTCGCGCGACTCGAACTCGGCCACGATGCGGCCATGCGCGCCGTGTACGATGGCGTCGTAGCCGCGCTCCTCGACCACCACGGCCGCCACCATCGGCGCGCATTCGCCCTCGGCCAGGGCCTCGGCGCATTCGGCGACCAGTTCGGCACAGGTGGCCGGCAAGGGGAGCTCGGTGTAGGAACGGCCCAACTGCAGGGTAGGCAGCAACCCCGCGGGCACGTTCGCGCTCCAGCCTTCGACGCGGCCCTGCGCATCCATGAACACGAGGAAGCCGTGCGGTTGGATCGATCCCGGAACGTGGATGGGTTCGTCTGCGCAGTTCGCCAGGTCTGCCTGGGCGGGCACAGGCATCGGGACGGCCTGAATCGACTTCAATGTGTTCCCTTCTATTTAGGGGGGCTGGACAGCTACGCTCGCATTCTACAACGCGATGCCGACGCGGAGCGCACCGCTTTGTTTCACGATAGTACTAAAAATGGGGGAGGTGCGCCGGATGAGGCTATTCTGACACAGGGCAGTGTCAGCGCAAGATGTCAGCGTTCCAGTGCCGGCTTCAGCAGCACGACCAGGGCGCCGTGGCCGCCGTCGGCACGGTTGGCCACGCAAAAGGCCACGACTTCGTCCTTTTGCACCAGCCAGCTGTGCACCACCGAGCGCAGCACCGGCTCGCCGTTCGGCGAACCATAGCCGATGCCGTGGATGAGGCGCACGCAGCGCACGCCGCGGCGCATGCTGCGACGGATGAAGTCGCCTACCTGGCCGCGCGCGATGTCGCGCGTCATGCCGTGCAGGTCGAGTTCGTCCTGGATGGGCCAGTGGCGCTTGCGTAGTTTTTTTACAACATCGGGGCCGACACCCTCGCGCGCATAGCTGAGGGTGGGATCATCGTCGAGCAGGCCGTCGACGTCGAACAGGTCGGACAGCGATTCCTGCAGCACCAGGGCGTCGTCTTCTTCCTGGCTCAGGCGGCGCTGCTCGGGCGTGGCGCGCAGCAGGGCTTCCTGCACCGGGCGATACACATAGCGGTCCGATTCCGGTATCGGCGTCACGCCGTTCATGGCGCCGCGAAACTCCACGGCGCGTTCGCGCGCGATGCGCTCGCGCCGTTCGCGCGCGGCCTGTTCGATGGCGCGCACGCGCTCCTCTTCCTTGAGCTGGTCGCGCAAGGATTTGAGGTCGGCAAAGTCTTTCATGCCCGCCATCGTCAGCCTCCGAACCCTTTACTCGCCCAGGGCTTCCAGGTAGCGCTGGGCATCCAGCGCGGCCATGCAGCCGGTGCCCGAGCTGGTGATGGCCTGGCGGTAGATGTGGTCCTGCACGTCGCCGGCGGCAAACACGCCCGGCACGCTGGTGGCCGTGGCCATGCCCTCGGTGCCGCTGCGGGTCTTGATGTAGCCGTTGTGCATGTCGAGCTGGCCCTCGAAGATCATGGTGTTCGGCTTGTGGCCGATGGCCACGAACAGGCCGTGCACGGTGAGCTGCTTGTCTTCGCCATTCGCGGTGGATTTCAGTTTCAGGCCGGTCACGCCGCTGTTGTCGCCGACGACTTCGTCCAGGGTGTGGTTCAGTTCCAGCGCAATCTTGCCTTCGGCAACCTTGGCCATCAGGCGGTCGACCAGGATCGGCTCGGCGCGGAACTTGTCGCGGCGGTGGATCAAGGTGACCTTGGAGGCGATGCCGGCCAAATACAGGGCTTCCTCGACCGCGGTGTTGCCGCCGCCGATGACCGCCACTTCCTGGTTACGGTAGAAGAAGCCGTCGCAGGTGGCGCAGGCCGAGACGCCGCGGCCCATGAAAGCCTGTTCCGATTCCAGGCCGAGGTACTGGGCCGAGGCGCCGGTGGCGATGATCAGGGCGTCGCAGGTGAACTCGTGCGAGTCGCCGACCAGGCGGATCGGCTTTTCGTTCAGGTAGGTCGTGTGGATGTGGTCGAACACGATCTCGGTGTTGAAGCGCTCGGCATGCTGCAGCAGGCGCTGCATCAGTTCCGGGCCTTGCACGCCGAGCGGGTCGCCCGGCCAGTTTTCCACATCGGTCGTCGTCATCAATTGACCGCCTTGTTCGACACCGGTAACCAGCATCGGTTGCAGATTGGCGCGCGCGGCGTAGACAGCGGCGCTGTAGCCGGCAGGACCGGAACCGAGGATCAGGACTTTGGCGTGTTTCTTAGTGGTCATGAGAGCAGAGGAATTGATGTGGAAAAATGGAAACTGGGGGCGGGACGCGCAGAATCAAGACAGCGATTTCGTCGTCGAATACAACGCAGATTATAGACGATGATGCGCACGAGCATGAATGATGAGGCCGTCTTGGCAATATATGCCTTAGAATGCAGGATTGCGCAATCGCGAAGATGAATGCACCACGCAGCATGAGCAAGAAGAGTTCCGCCCCTCCCTCGAATGTCCCCCGCAACACGGCCGGCCGCGCCCCGCTGCCGGGCAGGCTTGCGCGCCTCCTGCTGGAAGCGCGCTGGATCGCCATGGCGGTCGCCTTCCTGTATTTCGTCCTGATCCTGCTGAGTTACAACAAGGCGGACCCGGGCTGGTCGCACGCGAACACCGTGCCGCAGATCGCCAACCTCGGCGGCAAGGCCGGCGCCTGGCTGGCCGACTTGCTGCTGTTCATCTTCGGCTTTTCCGCCTGGTGGTGGGGCGGCCTGTTCCTGCGCGCAGTCTGGCGCGGCTACCGGCGCCTGAAGGACACCGATCCGGCGCCGCGCGAACCCGAGCACCAGGACGAATTCATCATCCGCTGGATCGGCTTTGCCCTGATGTTCGCCGGCAGCGTCGGCCTGGAATACCTGCGCATGTGGTCCTGGGATGTCGATTTGCCGCGCGCCCCGGGCGGCGTGCTTGGGCAATTGCTCGGCCACGCCTCGCAGGTTGCGTTCGGCTTTACCGGCGCCACGCTGCTGCTGCTGCTGCTGTTCGGCCTGGGCTTCTCGCTGTTCTTCCAGGTGTCCTGGCTGGCCGTGGCCGAGCGCATCGGCGAGTCGGCCGAGCTGACGCTGGACTGGTTCCGCCGCCGCATGGAAGCCGGCGAAGACCGCCGCCAGGGCGAGGCCGCCGCCGTCAAGCGCGACGAAGCCGTGGTCACCGAACGCGCCCGCCACGTCGAGAAGCAGCCGGCGCCGGCCCTGCGCGCCGAGCCCCAGCTGGAACTGAGCAAGGCTGCCGCATCGGCCCCGGCGCGCCCGGCCATGAAAGAGCCGCGCCTGGAGCCGGACGAGGTGCCCGAATACATCGACCTGGACGAAGACTTCAGTACCAGCCCGCCTGCGGCCGCGAAGCCGCCGCGCGCGCCGGCGCCGGCCGCTGCCGGTGGGGCCGAGCCGGTCCTGGCGCCGATCAAGATCGAGCCGCAGATGATGTCGGTGCCGAAAGGCGAACGCGCCCAGAAAGAGCAGCAGACCCCGCTGTTCCGCGACTTGCCGGGCGACTCGACCCTGCCGCCGCTGGCCCTGCTCGACGAGGCGCCGCCGGCCCAGGAAACCGTGGCCGTCGACGTGCTGGAATTCACGAGCCGCCTGATCGAAAAGAAATTGTCTGACTTCGGCGTCGAAGCCGCGGTCGTGGCCGCCTATCCGGGTCCGGTCGTCACGCGCTACGAAATCGAGCCGGCCACCGGCGTGAAAGGCAGCCAGATCGTGAATCTGGCGCGCGACCTGGCGCGTTCGCTGTCGCTGACCTCGATCCGCGTGGTCGAGACCATCCCCGGCAAGAACTACATGGCGCTGGAACTGCCGAACCCGAAGCGCCAGATCGTGCGCCTGACGGAAATCGTCGGCTCCAAGGTCTACAACGACAGCGCCTCGAACCTGACGGTGGCCCTGGGTAAAGATATCGCCGGCAAGCCGGTGGTGGCCGACCTGGCCAAGATGCCGCACTTGCTGGTGGCAGGTACCACCGGTTCCGGTAAATCGGTCGGCATCAACGCCACCATCCTGTCGCTGCTGTATAAATCCGATCCGGCCGACGTGCGCCTGATCCTGATCGACCCGAAGATGCTGGAAATGTCGGTCTACGAAGGCATCCCGCACCTGCTGGCGCCGGTGGTGACCGACATGCGCCAGGCCGGCCACGCCCTGAACTGGGCCGTGAACGAGATGGAGCGCCGCTACAAGCTGATGTCGAAATTGGGCGTGCGTAACCTGGCCGGCTACAACGCCAAGATCGCCGAGGCAACCAAGCGGGAAGAACACATCCCGAATCCGTTCTCGATCATGCCCGACAATCCCGAGCCGCTCGACAAGTTGCCGACGATTGTCATCATCATCGACGAATTGGCCGACCTGATGATGGTGGTCGGCAAGAAGGTGGAAGAACTGATCGCGCGTATCGCCCAGAAGGCGCGTGCCGCCGGCATCCACTTGATTCTTGCTACCCAGCGGCCGTCGGTCGACGTGATTACCGGCCTGATCAAGGCGAACATCCCGACCCGTATCGCGTTCCAGGTGAGTTCAAAAATCGACTCGCGCACGATTCTCGACCAGATGGGCGCCGAAACCCTGCTCGGCATGGGCGACATGCTGTACATGCCGCCGGGCACCGGCCTGCCGGTACGCGTGCACGGCGCCTTTGTCTCGGACGAGGAAGTGCATCGAGTTGTAAAACATCTTCAATCGATGGGCGAGCCGAATTACATTGAAGGCATCCTGGAAGGCGGCACGCTGGAAGAGGGCGGCGCCGGCGGCGATGCCGTGGCCGGCGAAGGCGGCGGCGAGTCCGACGCCATGTACGACCAGGCGGTGCAGGTCGTACTGAAGAACCGCCGCGCCTCGATCTCGCTGGTCCAGCGCCACCTGCGCATCGGCTACAACCGCGCCGCGCGCCTGCTCGAGCAGATGGAGCAAAGCGGCGTGGTCAGCCCGATGCAATCGAACGGCAACCGCGACATCCTCGTGCCCGCCACCAGCGCCGAGTAACCTGTCTGCCAACGGGCAATGGACGCCCACCCTTGCGGCGCGGTATGCAAACCGCCTTTGTAGGGTGGGCTCTCGAGCCCACGCGGTCGTGCCCATGCACACCCCAACGCTAAAAGGACCACGATGACCAAGAATATAAATAAATACCTCGCCACCCTGATCGCCACCCTGACCATCGCGGGCACCGCCCACGCTGCGGCATTGGACCAGTTCAAAACCTTCGTCGCCAACACCAAATCCGCCAAAGGCGAATTCACCCAGCAACAACAACGCAAATCCGCCAACGGCAAGGCCACGCCAGCGTCGAGCGGCAGCTTCGTCTTCGCCCGCCCCGGCAAGTTCATCTGGAACTACCAGAAACCCTACGAACAATTGCTGCAGGCCGACGGCGACCAGCTCTACATCTACGACAAGGACCTGAACCAGGTCACGGTCAGGAAGCTCGGCAACGCGCTCGGCTCCTCGCCGGCCGCCATCCTGTTCGGCAGCAACGACCTGGAAAAGAACTTCACCCTGTCCGAAGCAGGCACCCGCGACGGCCTGGAATGGCTGAGCGCCGTACCGAAGGCGCGTGACACCACCTTCGAGCAGATCAGCATCGGCCTGCGCGACGGCATCCCGCAGGCAATGGAACTGAAGGACACCTTCGGCCAGACCTCGGTGCTGAAGTTCACCAACTTCCAGCGCAACCCGTCGCTGGGCGCGCAGCAGTTCAAGTTCGAGATGCCAAAAGGCGCGGACGTCATCAACAACTGAGGCAGGGCAATCATCCGGCGCAACGTAGGGTGGGCCGGGCCGTGCAAGGCACTCTGTGCCCACGCGGAAGCATGCGTGATGCTCACCGTTTTAGCACTGCAAAGCAAAGGCTCAGTTAGCGTTCGCGGATGATCATTTGGAAGCGTATCGACGGTTCTGCGGGTTGTGATGGATAGCGCGTTAACAATGCTTATCGTTCCGCGTGGGCACGGAGTGCCCACCCTACGGGTAGCGCCGCGAATGGGACGGCCCCGCGATCAAGAGGGGCGCTTGCGTAGCACCACGAATCGGCAGCACCGCGACTGCATCAAGCGTGCGCGCCGCCATGAACGCCGTGCGCGGGGCGGGGCCATCGGGCATACGCTAAACTAGCGGGATGCACAACCATTCGCACCATTTCGCCATGTACCCGAATATGCCCGGCACGCCAGGGGCACGCCATGGATGACCTGTTCAAGCACGAACCCGCAGCCCCGCTGGCCGAAGCCCTGCGTCCGCGCACCATCGATGAAGTGATCGGCCAGAGCCACCTGCTCGGCCCCGGCAAGCCGCTGAACCTGGTCTTTAAATCCGGCAAACCGCACTCGATGATCCTGTGGGGCCCGCCCGGCGTCGGCAAGACCACGCTGGCGCGCCTGACGGCGTATGCCTTCGACTGCGAATTCATCGCCTTGTCGGCCGTGCTGTCGGGCGTAAAGGATATCCGCGCGTCCGTCGAGCAGGCCGAGCAGTACCTGGCGCGCGGCAAGCACACGATTTTGTTCATCGACGAGATCCACCGCTTCAACAAGTCGCAGCAGGATGCCTTGCTGCCTTTCGTCGAGTCCGGGCTGGTGACGCTGATCGGCGCTACCACCGAGAACCCGTCGTTCGAGGTGAATTCGGCATTGCTGTCGCGCTCGCAAGTGTATGTGCTCAAAGCCCTGAACGACGACGAAATGCGCCAGCTGCTCAAGCGTGCGCAGGAGCGGGTATTGAAGCACCTGAGTTTCGACGAGGTGGCGGTGAATACCCTGGTCGGCTATGCCGACGGCGACGCGCGCCGCTTCCTGAACCTGCTGGAGCAGACCAAGACCTCGGCCGAAACCTCGGGTATCACGACGATTACCGGCGAGTTCGTCGACAACGCGCTGACCCTGAATTCGCGCCGCTTCGACAAGGGCGGCGACAATTTCTACGACCAGATCTCGGCCCTGCACAAGTCGGTGCGCGGCTCGCATCCCGACGCGGCCCTGTACTGGCTCTGCCGCATGCTCGACGGCGGCGCCGACGCCAAGTATTTGTCGCGCCGCATCGTGCGCATGGCCTGGGAAGACATCGGCCTGGCCGACCCGCGCGCGCTGCAGATCGCGAATGACGCCGCCACTACCTACGAGCGGCTCGGCTCGCCCGAAGGAGAGCTGGCACTCGGGCAGGCCGTCGTCTATCTCGCCATTGCCGCCAAGAGCAATGCCGGCTACAACGCCTTCAATGCCGCCATGGCGTTCGTGCGCAAGGACAAGTCGCGCGAAGTGCCGGTGCACCTGCGCAATGCGCCGACCAAGCTCATGAAGGAGCTCGGCTACGGTCACGAATACCGTTACGCGCACGACGAGCCGAACGCCTACGCGGCCGGCGAAACCTACCTGCCCGATGGCATGCCGGAGCCGCGCTGGTATCAGCCGGTGCCGCGCGGGATCGAGGCCAAGGTGGCCGACAAGCTGGCTTTCCTGCGCCAGCTCGACGCCGACGCGCAGGGCGAAGAGAGTTGAGGAAAGGGGTACTCCAGGCGCCCCTGAACAGCTCATCCGTTACACGCATAAATCAGGCTTTGGAAAACCTGCCCCCTTGGTACAATTGCGTTTTCGACATACGCCTCGCAGAAGCCGACAATGATAGACATCCAACTCCTCCGCAAAGACATCGACAACGTCGCCGCCCGCCTGGCGACCCGCAAGTTCCAGCTCGACGTGACTGCCTTCAGCGCCCTGGAAGCCGAGCGCAAGGCCATCCAGATCCGCACCGAAGAGCTGCAGGGCAAGCGCAACTCGCTGTCCAAGCAGATCGGCATGCTCAAGGGCAAAGGCGAAGACACGACCGCTGTGATGGCGGAAGTGGCCGGACTGGGCGACGAACTGAAAGCGAACGAGGTCTCGCTGGCTGATGTCCAGCGCAAGATGGCCGAGTTCATGGAAGCGATTCCGAACCTGCCGCACGAATCGGTCCCAAGCGGCACTGACGAAACCGGCAACGTTGAAGTGCGCAAGGTCGGCACGCCGCCGACGTTCGACTTCGAAGTGAAGGACCACGTCGACATCGGCGAAAAGCTGGGCCTGGACTTCGACACCGCCACCAAGCTGACCGGCTCGCGCTTCTCGGTGATGAAGGGCGGCATCGCGCGCTTGCACCGCGCGCTGGCCCAGTTCATGCTGGACACCCACACCGACAAGCACGGCTACCTTGAATGCTACACCCCGTACATGGTGAATGCCGATTCGCTGCGCGGCACCGGCCAGCTGCCGAAGTTCGAGGAAGACCTGTTCTCGGTGAAGAAGGGCGGCGCGGAAGGCGAGGGCGAGACCTTCTACCTGATCCCGACCTCGGAAGTATCGCTGACCAACATCGTGCGCGACGAGATCGTGCCGCTCGACGCACTGCCGATCCGCATGACCGCCCACACCCCGTGCTTCCGTTCGGAAGCCGGCAGCTACGGCCGCGACACGCGCGGCATGATCCGCCAGCACCAGTTCGACAAGGTCGAGATGGTGCAGGTTGTGCATCCTGAGCAGTCGTACGCGGCGCTGGAAGAGATGGTCGGCCACGCCGAATTCATCCTGCAATCGCTGGGCCTGCCTTACCGCGTGATGGCGCTGTGCACCGGCGACATGGGCTTTGGCGCTGCCAAGACCTACGACCTGGAAGTCTGGCTGCCTGCACAGAACACCTACCGCGAGATTTCCTCGCTGTCGAACACGGAATCGTTCCAGGCCCGCCGCATGGGCGCACGCTTCCGCAATGCCCAGAACAAGCCGGAGCTGCTGCATACGCTCAATGGCTCGGGCCTGGCGGTGGGGCGTACGCTGGTAGCGGTGCTGGAGAACTTCCAGCAGGCCGACGGCAGCGTGATCATTCCGGAAGTGCTGCGTCCGTACATGGGTGGGCTGGAGCGCTTGACCGCTGCTTGACGTGTGGCCGGGAAGGGCCGATTCGGTTGAAACGAATTAGCTCTTCCGTTTTCGGTAGAGGCTGGCTATAATGCGTGTCTCTTGCAGCGACCACGCCGCAGTGAATTAGGAGAGGTGGCAGAGTGGTCGAATGTACCTGACTCGAAATCAGGCGTACGGGCGACCGTACCGTGGGTTCGAATCCCACCCTCTCCGCCAGTATTAAGCGAAAAAGGCTTCCGAAAGGGAGCCTTTTTTGTTTCCGCTTTTCGTTCTCTCATCCTTCTCTTTCCATAACGTTTCGATCCGGTGCGTTCGTTAGCTCAGCGAAAAAGAAACTTTATGCTCTCGACATCTTTCTCCTTCCACAAACGGAAATCCCCCGCTATAATGCGGCCTCGCTTACAGCGACCGCAACACCGATTCAGGAGAGGTGGCAGAGTGGTCGAATGTACCTGACTCGAAATCAGGCGTACGGGCGACCGTACCGTGGGTTCGAATCCCACCCTCTCCGCCAGTAGTAAGAAAAAGGCTCCCGATGGGAGCCTTTTTCGTTTCCGCCCCCAAACCGGCGCATGCCATGCACATCACGCTTCCCTTCATCCTCCTCAACACCGCCCTCGGCGCCGGCCTCGGTTTCGCCGGCGGCCTGCTCGGCATCGGCGGCGGCCTGATCGCCATTCCCACCCTGGCCTGGCTGTACGGCATGGACCAGCACCTGGCCCAGGGCACAGCCCTGGTCATGATCGTGCCGAACGTGCTGATCGGCTTCTTCCGCTACCACCAGAAGCACCGCATCGATCTGCGCGCGGTCGCCGCGATCAGCGTATTCTCGATGGTCGCCGCCTACGTGGCAGGGCGGCTGGCCAGCGGCATCGACTCCGGCGTGCTGCGGGTGGCGTTTGCCCTGTTCCTGGTTGCGCTTGCCCTCTACTTCGGCCACGGGTTGCTGCGCAAGGCGAAGTCACGCGCCGAGCCGGCCGCGCCGCGCCAGATGACGCGCTCGGCCTTGCCCCTGCTCGGGATCGCAAGCGGCGCCATGTCGGGCATCTTCACCATCGGCGGCGGACTGGTGGTGGTGCCGGCCCTGGTCAGCCTGTTCCGCATGGAGCAGACCCGTGCGCAAGGCACGGCGCTGGCTCTGGTGGTGCCGAGTTCGGCGATTGCCTTGTTCGCCTATGCCCAGGGCCAGCATGTCGCCTGGGACGTGGGCGTGCCGATGGCCGTCGGCGGCATCCTCACCGTGTCGGCGGGTGTGGCGCTGGCGCACCGGTTTCCGGCGGCGCGCCTGCGCATGCTGTTCTGCCTGGTGCTGCTGGTGACGGCGGGGACGATGCTGGTTACCGGCTAAGCGGACGCTGGCTTCGATATCAAGAGTGCGTTATCATTAAGGACGGCCCCACCCCCCGTGGCGTGGCGGCCTCCGTTCGCATGCCGGCCGCGCCGCCTGCTTTTCGTCAACCAACGCTGCCGGCGCAGCCCCTTCCCATGCAAGTACTCCAGGCCCATTCCACCGGGCGCCGTATCCTCGCCATCGACGCCCTGCGCGGCCTCGTCATGATCTTCATGCTGGTCGACCACGTGCGCGAAACCTTCCTGCTGCACCTGCAAGTCGCCGATCCGATGGACGTGGCCGCCACGCCGCCCGCGCTATTCGCCTCGCGCCTGGTCGCCCACCTGTGCGCGCCGGTGTTCGTGTTCCTGACCGGGCTGTCCGCCTTCCTGTATGCGTCGCGCCAGCCGGACGGGAAGGGCGCGGCGGCATCCTTCCTGGCCAAGCGCGGCCTCTTCCTGGTCGTGCTGGAACTGACCGTCATCAATTTCGCCTGGACCGCGGCCTTTCCGCCGAACGTCGTCTACCTGCAGGTGATCTGGGCCATCGGCCTGTCGATGCTGGCGCTGGCCCTGCTGGTGCGGCTGCCGCGTCCGGCGCTGATCGTGCTCGGCTTCCTGATCGTGGCGGGCCACAACCTGCTCGACCCGCTGCACTTCGAGGCAGGCCACCCGCTGCACGCGCTGTGGGCGGTGCTGCACGACCGTGGCTGGATCGAGGTGTCCGACACCTTGCGCCTGCGTACCTCGTATCCGGTGCTGCCCTGGATCGGCATCATTTGCCTGGGCTATGCCTGCGGCCCGTGGTTCGCCGGCACCGTGTCCGCCGCGGTGCGCCAGCGGCGCCTGTTGACCGGGGCGGGCGCGGCGCTCGGCGTGTTCGTGGTGTTGCGCGCGCTGGACGTGTACGGCGACCGCCCATGGGCCGCCGGCGCCACGGCCGGCGCGACCTTGATGGCCTTCCTGAACGTGACCAAGTACCCGCCCTCGCTGCTGTTCGCGGCGCTGACGCTGGGTATCGGCCTGCTCCTGCTTCTCCTGCTGGAACGCCGCGATGGCCGCCTGGCCGCATGGCTGGCGGTGCTGGGCTCGGCGCCGATGTTCTTCTATATCCTGCACCTGTATGTGCTGCAGGCCATGGCGCGCGGGCTGCAGGCGGCCGGCATCGCGCCGCGCTTCGACATCGTGTGGCCGGTGTGGGTGCTGGCCCTCGTACTGACCCTGGCGCTATACCCGGCGGTGCGCGCCTTTGGCCGCTTCAAGGCGCGGCGGCGCGACCTGGCCTGGCTCAAGTACCTGTAATTACGACGGCCTGGTCGCGTGCAGCCACACCGCCGCAATCCGCTCCACGTCCTCGTAACCCTCGCAATCGAGCTGCCCGCCGAAGATGTCCGGGTCGAGCTCCTCGTAGCGCCAGCCAGGGCAGCCTGCGTCCAGCCGCGGCCGGATCGTGTCCAGGAACTCGTCCTGGCCGTCAACGATCGCGACGCCCGTGTACAGCAGCAGGGTCCCGCCCGGGCGCAGGCGTTCCAGAGCCGCCTCGACGATGTCGACCGACAGCGCCGCGCCGTGCATGCCGCCGCCATGGCGGTAGCGCAGTTCCGAGGGGTCGAGGATGTAAGGCGGGTTCGACAGCACCAGGTCGAAGCCGCCGTCCAGGTCCTTCAGCAGGTCGCTGTGCAGGGTCTGCACGTTGGCGGCGCCAGCCAGGCGCGCGTTCACCGCGGCCAGGGACAGGGCGAAGCCGTTGATGTCGGCCCCCACCGACTCGCAGTCCGGAAAGCGGCAGGCGACCTCGATGGCGCCGGCGCCGCTGCCGGTGCCGATGTCCACCGCGCGGCGCGGCGGCGCGATGGCTTCCATCGAGCGCTTCAGGGCGGCGACGTAGCGGTAGGTATCGGGGCCGAAGAACACGGCGTCGTCTTCGCGCGTTGGAAACGCCGAGTGGAAGTACAGGCGCTCGCCGATGGTCGAGGCGCGCACGGTGGCGCACAGGTGGCCGTCGCGCTCGCGCAGCACGCCGGCGCGGCGCATCAGGGCCAGCATCTCGGCAGGCACGGCATCCTCGGTGAAGGGGCGGCTCCAGCCGAACACGCCGCGCAGGTCGCCGGCGCGCGCATTGCCCTCGCGGCCGTTCACGCGGCGGTGGCTGGCGGGCGTGATGGTGACGAAGCGGTATCCTGCATGCTGCAGGGCCTGGCCCAGTTCGAACAGGGCGTCGGGGTCGTGGATGGAAGAGGTCATGCCCTGAGCATCGGGGATTCGCCCGGCATACTCTGTTCGCCAGCGCACATAGCGCGCAGGGGGCTGCATCGTCATGCATGTGCGCCAGTGCAGAGCTATGTGAATGCCCGAACATACTGGCGCGCGCGGGCCGTCCATACTGCTACCATGGCGCAGCCGGCACGACGCCCGACGCGCCACCTGCACCACGCATCCAGCACACGCACCAGCACAAGGAACATCATGAAGCCACTGTTACCGGACCAGGAACACATGCGCGTCGAACGCGAAGTCGAGCGCGAACGCAACGAACGCCACCTGAACGACGAGGCCCGCACCGGCCTGGCCACCGACGACGAATTTCGCCGCAAGGATGCGCGTGAAAGCATGAATTCCAGCAACCTGCGGCGGTCGAAATGAAGTGGGAAGGAGGACGCGAGAGCGATAACGTCGAGGACCGCCGCGGCGAGGGCGGCGGCGGAGGCGGCGGCGGCTTCGGCTTCGGCGGCCGCTCGATCGGGCTGGGCACGGTGGCCATCGCGCTGGTGGCGTCGATCTTCTTCGGCGTCGACCCGCGCGTGGTGCTGAGCCTGCTCGGCGGCGGTGGCGGCGGCCCTTCGCCGCAGGTGCAGCAGCAGCGCCAGGCCGACGCGCCCAAGGCCACCGACCGCGAATCGCGTTTCGTGGGCACCGTGCTCGCCCTGACCGAAGATGCCTGGACGCCCTTGTTCAAGGAGGGGGGCGGCACCTACAAACCGCCGCGCCTAGTGCTGTTCGAAGGCCGCACCGATACCGCCTGCGGCACGGGCAACAGCGCCACCGGCCCCTTCTATTGCCCGCCGGACCAGACCGTCTACATCGACCTCAGCTTCTTCCGCCTGATGCAGCAACGCTTCAATGTAGCTGGGGAATTTGCTCAGGCCTACGTGATCGCCCACGAAGTCGGCCACCACGTGCAGAACCTGCTCGGCACCTCGGACCAGGTGCACAACGCCCAGCAGAACGCCTCGGAAAAGCAGGGCAATGCGCTGTCGGTGAAGCTGGAGCTGCAGGCCGATTGCCTTGCCGGCGTCTGGGCCTACCATGCCAACCAAAAGCAGGCGATTCTCGAAAGCGGCGACGTCGAGACCGCGCTGGCCGCCGCCACCGCCATCGGCGACGACGCCCTGCAACGCCAGTCGCAGGGCACCGTGGTGCCGGACTCGTTCACGCACGGCAGCTCGGCGCAGCGGGTGCGCTGGTTCCGGCGCGGCATCGACAGCGGCGACGTCCAGCAGTGCAATACCTTCGATGCGCGCCAGCTTTGATGGGGTCACGCTGCCATGCGGAACAAGCGCTTTCCTGATGTGAATAATCTCTGCATATTGTCGAGTTATGCCGACAAATATTTGCATATTATTTCATTTCGGTAACGTGTTCTTTGGTTTTTTGGCATAAGCTTGAAAGAACTGATAGGCCCGCATGGCGGCGGGCCTCGCACACTTTCGAGGAGGAATCTATGCTGGCAATGAATTACCGCGGACCCTACCGCGTACGCGCCCAACACAAGCCCGACCCCGTGATCGAACACCCGGGCGACGCCATCGTGCGCGTGACGCGCTCCTGCATCTGCGGTTCCGACTTGCACCTGTACCACGGCATGGTGCCCGATACCCGCGTCGGCCATACCTTCGGCCACGAGTTCATCGGCATCGTCGAGGACGTCGGTTCCGGCGTGCAGAAATTAAAAGTGGGCGACCGCGTGCTGGTGCCGTTCAACATCTTCTGCGGTTCCTGCTTCTTCTGCCAGAAAGAGCTCTACGGTAATTGTCACAACGTGAATGCGCAGGCCACCGCCGTCGGCGCCATCTACGGCTACTCGCACACGGCCGGCGGCTACGACGGTGGCCAGGCCGAATACGTGCGCGTGCCGATGGCCGATGTTGGCCCGACGATCATCCCCGAGGACATCGTCGACGACGACGCCGTCCTGCTCACCGATGCGCTGCCCACCGGCTACCAGGCTGCCGAAATGGGCAGCATCAAGGAAGGCGACACGGTCGTCGTGTTCGGCGCCGGCCCGGTCGGCATCTTTGCCGCCAAGTCGGCCTGGCTGTTCGGCGCCGGCCGCGTGATCGTGGTCGACGAGCTCGAGTACCGCCTGGAATTCGTCAAGCGCTATGCCCAGTGCGAGGTGGTCAACTTCAAGGACGTGGGCGACATGGCCCTGCACATCAAGAAGATGACCGACTGGCTCGGCGCCGACGTCTGCATCGACTGCGTCGGCGGCGACGCTGCCGGCAGCGTGGCGCAGACCGTCACCGGGCGCCTGCTCAAGATGCAGGCCGGCGCCGCCACCGTGCTGCACTGGTGCATCAACTCGGTGCGCAAGGGCGGCAACGTGTCGATCGTCGGCGTGTATGGCCCGACCTTCAACGCCGTGCCGATCGGGAATGCGCTGAACAAGGGCATCACCATGCGCATGAACCAGGCCAGCGTCAAGCGCCACCTGCCGCGCCTGATCGAGCATATCCGCGCCGGGCACATCGATCCGAAGCAGATCATCACCCACCGCATTCCGCTGGAAGAAGTGTCGGACGCCTATCACATCTTCTCGAGCAAACTGGACAACTGCATCAAGCCGATCCTGATCCCGCCACGTGCCCACGAGGTGCGTGCGGTGACGGCGAGCGTTGCGAAATAAGGAGCCACGTATGGAAAACCGCACCATGGAAAACCGTACCGACATGCAGCAGCACGACGATCACCAGGGGCATACCCACGATCTCGACCAGCCTTGCCACCACGGCCACACGACCGAGGTCCAGCCGCAGCTGCGCGCAGTGCGCCCGACCCGCGACCAGATGAGCCACATCAAGGGCTGGGGCGCCGACCTCGAGCGCGAGAACCGTCCCGGCGTGCCGATGGAACGCACCCCGCCGCGCTACACCCCGGCCGACATCGCCGAGCCGTCGCCGCAGCCGCAGAACGTCGAGGTGCTGGTCTCGACCGAACGCCCGGGCATCACCCAGCTGTTCGGCACCGTGCAGCCGCCCTCGGGCGTGTCGGGCATGATCCGCCGCGCCGCCTTCAGCATGACCGAAAGCGACATCCGCCGCTGGCTGCTGTTGCTGGCGGCCGACCGCGTGCAGGTGGTCGAGGGCGTGGTCGACGACCTGGCCCACGGCCACGTGCCGAACATCCTCGGCGAAATGGGCATCAAGTCCGAGTGGCAGTACAACAAGGCCGGTCTGGCGAAGAAGGTCGCGATTGCCGGCGCCATCGGCGCTGCTGCCTACTTCCTGCTGAAACGCGACAAGAACGCGCCAGACGACCGCTGGGATTGAGCGGCGCAGCAGCGGCCTGACACCCGCCCCGTCCGTTGCGCCCAGGTGCACGCGGCGGGGCTTCTTGCGTTTAAGCAATAAGCGCGTGTGAGGCTCGTCCACACTTCGATGGTTACCGGTTTGCCCGTGCGGCCGGCATCCATTCGAATGGAGACGAGATGAGTGTTCGTACAACCCTGCTGGCCAAAGCCATGGCCACCGCATTGGCGACCGCATTGGCCAGTGCCGTGGGCGCCCTGTTCGCGAGCGGCGCGGTGGCAGCGCCGATGATGAGTACGCCGAAGGCCGCGTCCGCGCAGGCGAGCGCGGCGCTGGTGTCGAAGCTGGCCGCGCAGCGCGCCAGCCGCGGACTCGACACCAACCACAGCTTCGTCGTGACCAGGCAGCATCCGGGCGTGCAGGGCACCCAGGTGGTGCGCGCCGCCCACACCTATAAAGGCTTGCGGGTGTTCGGTTCCGAGTCGGTGGTGGTGCTCGACAATGCCGGCGCCATCGTATCGGAAGCGGCCTCGGAGCGCCGCCTGCACCTGGGCCGCGGCAATGCCAACCGCCTGCGTCCGATGACGGCCGACTTCAGCGTCAAGCCATCCATCTTTTCCAAGGCGGCCATCGACGCGGCGGTGGCCGCCACGGTGGCGGCGGGTACGCCTGTGGCCACGGCGGAGCCGGCGACGCCGCCTGCCACTCCGCCTGCTACCCACCTTGTGCCACCGACCGCCGAGCTCCTGATCTACCCGGTCATGCGCATCGAGCGCACCCCCGGCGCGGCCGACAAGCTGGAGTCCGAGCTGAACGCCGTCGACGTGGTCGAAGTGGTCGACCACTACGAACTGGCCTACCTGGTGCGCACCCGCATGCAGCAAAACGGCAGGCCGCTATACTTCGACACGGTCGTCAGCGCGAAAGATGCCCACATCATCGACCGCTGGAGCATGGTGCAGAGCGTGATCGGCATCGGCAAGAGCCAGTACAACGGCGAAGTGCCGATCAGCACCACCCTGAAGGATGGCAGTTACAGCATGCTCGACCCCGAGCGCGGCACCGGCGGCGCCCATGGCGCGATGGCCATCACCAATGCCAACAACAGCAGCAGCGCCGGCGAGATGTACACCAACGCCACCAACACCTGGGGCGACGGCAAGCAGTATGTGCGCGGCGGCTCCACCACGGACGAGAACGGCCAGACCGCCGCCGTGAACGCGATGTGGGGCCTGATGAACACCTACGACGCGCTGAAGAACGTGCTCGGCTGGCAATCGCTGGACGGCCACAACACGTCCACCTACATCGCCGTGCACGTCAACAACGCCTACGACAACGCCTATTACAGCGACACCTGCGCCTGCATGTTCATCGGCGACGGCTCCAGCTTCACCAGCCTCGGTTCGATCGACGTGATCGGCCACGAGATGGGCCATGGCGTCACCGCCGCTACGTCGGACCTGGTGTATTCGGGCGAATCGGGCGGGCTGAACGAATCGAGCTCGGACATCGGCGGCGAGATCGTCGAAGCCTACGCGCGCGCCGGCGGCAAGGGCGAAGCGATCCCGAGCGGCGGCAACGACTGGATGCTGGGCACCGAGATCAGCCGCGAACAGACGCCATTGCGCTGGATGTACCGCCCAAGCAAGGACGGCAGCAGCCCCGACGCCTGGAGCACCGCGCTGCGCCGCCTCGACGTGCATTACAGCAGCGGGCCGAACAACCGCATGTTCTATTTCCTGTCGCAGGGCTCGAAAGCGGACAAGGATGGGGATTACTACAGCAAATACCTGGTGAAGTCGCCGGCAGCGATGACCGGCATCGGCACCGACAAGGCCTTCAAGATCTGGTTCAAGGCCAACACCACCAAGTTCACATCGAGCACCAACTACGCCGGGGCACGCGAGAAAATGGTCGAGGCCGCGCAGGAATTGTATGGCGTGGCGAGTGCCGAAGCGGTTGCCGTGCAGCGGGCCTACGCCGCCATCAATGTCGGCGCGGATGTGGATGAGGTCGGTCCGTAAGCCGGGCGGCGACCGTATTCCATCGCCACCGCCAACCGTACGGTGGGCACGCCGTGCCCACGCGGTTACGTACTCTTCTCTCGGACACGTGCCGTGAGGTGTCGCCCGTAGAGCATTAAACGGCCACGAACGATCACCGCCTCCAGACACGTTACGAGCGATCCGCCGCCGCACGTGGCCAACCGGAGACGCCCGTAACCGCGTGGGCACAGGGTGCCCACCGTACGGTCATCCGTTCCTGACCAGGCGAGGCTCTATCTTCCAGCATCGGACACGGATTCACTTGCGTTCCCAGCCAGACAGCGCGCTCAATCCCCCAGCATCGGATACGGATTCACCGGCGTCCCTTTCCACCACTGTTTCTCCGCCGTCAGCGCCACCACCGCGAAATGCAGGTGCGGCGCATTCGGATCCGCATTCCCGGTCGCGCCGACATAGCCGATCACATCGCCGCGCTTAATCTGCTGGCCTTCCTTGATGCCGTCGGCATAGCGCTGCAGGTGGGCGTAGTAATAGGCGTGCTTCTCGCTCGGGTCGAACTGGTACAGCGTGATCCCGCCCGGCTTGCTGTTGAAGAGCTTGACCACGCGTCCGTCGCCCGCCGCACGTACCGGAGTGCCGGTCGGCGCCACGATGTCGAGCGCCTCGTGATGCCGTTCCTGGCCGCGCGGCTGGTCGAAGGTGTCGGTCAGCTGGGCGAAGGCGACGCCCTCGACCGGCACCAGCAGCTTGCCGGGCATGTTGCCGTCGGCCGTCAGTTCCGGCGCCGACGGCGTACCGGTCGAGGCTTGCGGGGCAGGGCGGATCGGCAGGTCGGCATTCGCCAGGTCGGTCTGCACCAGGGGATTATCCGGCGTCCCCGTGCCTGCTGCAAGCGCGGCCGGCGGCGCGGGCAGGGCGCCGCCATCGATGACGATCGGATCGGGCGCGTCCGCGATCTGGCGCAGGTAGACGAACAGCCCGCCCGCACCCACCAGCACGCCCAGCAAGAATGTGACCAGCCATCTCATGCCCTACCTCCTCGACGATACGCCCGGCGCCACGCGCCGGCTGCGCTGATTAGACGAACACTGCTCCTGCCTTTACTGCTGCAGCACGACGTCCGTGCCGGCTCCCACCACCTGCGCCACCGCGGCGGCGCTCCAGTTGGTCAGGCGGATGCAGCCGTGCGACTCGGTCTTGCCGATGAACTTCGGCACCGGCGTGCCGTGGATGCCGTAGTGCGGCTTGGACAAGTCGATCCATGCCACGCCCACCGGATTGTTCGGGCCGGCGGCGACGGTCGCCTTCTTGTGGCCCGGGTCGGCATCCCAGAACAGTTTCGGGTTGTAGTTGTAGGTCGGGTTCGGGAACACGCCCTCGATCTTCCAATTGCCGACCGGGAGCGGATCGTGCTCGCTGCCGGTCGAGGCCGGGAACTGGGCGATCAGGCGGTCGGCGCCGTCGAACAGCATCAAGACCTTGCGGCTGTCGCTGACCACCACCTTGGCCGCCTGCGGCAGCGGGGCGCCGCCGTGCACGGCCGGCACCACGATCTGTTCGCCGGCGCGGGTGAAGGTCTTGCCAGGGTTCAGGCGCGCCAGCAAATCCGGGCTGGCATGGAATTTCTCGCCCAGCCCCTCGAGCGGCGAGGCATAGCCCAGCTTGTCGAGCTTGGACTTTTCCATCATGTCTTCGGGAATCTTCACGAAGGGGCCGTCGACGTCTTCGCCGGTCAGCACGTAGGCGGTGAGCGTGGCCGTGGTGTCCTGGTTGAGCAGGTTCCAGGTGGCGTCGTCGAGCTTGCCGCTGGCTTCGAGATTGCGGGTCTTCTGGAAGGTGGCCAGGGCCTGGCGCATGTTCGAGCCGTATTCGCCGTCGATCTCGCCGGGCGAGAAATGCAGGCGGTCGAGCAGGACCTGGGCGCGCAGCAGGCGCTCGAATTCGGCGCGTGCGGCGGCGGCATCGGCCTGCACGGGCTGGCCCGGCTGGCCTGGCTGGACGGCTGCGGCTGGTTGCGCACCTGCTTGGGTACCCATCGGGGCGGCCGGTTGGGGCGCGGGCGCGACCTGGGCGCAAGCAAGGCTGGCGGCGCCGGCACAAGCGGCGAGGAAAAGTGGGGCGATGATTTTTTGCATTGGGCACCTGCGTACGTACTGAAAGAGACCCCAGCGTAGGCGCGCGGCATTTTTCGGTCTGTGCGGAAACGTACTGAGCATGGCCGCCGCAGCAAAGCGGCGTCAGGCGCTACAATCGGTCGAATGCGCTCCGATGCCACATCCCATCCTACGCCCCCGGGCACGATCACGCTGCAACCGCTCGGATGCACGTTTCCGGCCAACGGCATGACCATCCTGCAGGCGGCCGAGGCCGCCGGCTTCACGCTGCCCAGCTCCTGCCGCAACGGCACCTGCCGTACCTGCATCTGCCGCCTGGAGAGCGGCGCGGTGCGCTACCTGGTCGAGTGGCCGGGGCTGTCGATCGAGGAAAAGCGCGAGGATTACCTGCTGCCCTGCGTCGCCGTGCCCGTTGGCGACGTGGTGCTCAAGGCGCCTTTGGCGAAGCGGGAGCCGTAGCAGCCGGCTTCGATGGCGCCAGGGCGCGCTCGATGGCGCCCAGCACCTGCGGCCAGGCCGGGGAAGTGGCGGCCACCTCGTCGTAATGGCTGGCGCCCGGCAGGATCACCACCTCGGCGCGGTCGCCGGCGGCTTGCGCGCGCGCCGCATAGTCGTGTGCCACGCGCGGCGGCGAAATCGTGTCGAGTTCGCCCGTCACCAAAATCGTGTGGCTGCCGTTGGGCATCAGCTCGGCGGCATTGGTGTCGGCATACACGTCGGGCCTGTCCTGGCTCGGCGTGCCGGCCAGCTCCGGCGTATCGCGGCCGCAACTTGCCTTGATCAGCTCCCGCTCGCGGCGCAAATCGGCCAGGCCGCCCAGGCTGACCACGGCGCGCACCGGCAGCATCTGCTGGCGGTGCAGCACGCTGCCGGCCGGAATGCGTTCGCGGCCGGCAATCCACTGCACCAGCTGGCCGCCGGCCGAATGGCCGACCGCCACCACGCGCCCGAGGTCGAGCCGATGCGCGCCGGCCTGGGCCTGCAGGGTGTCGAGGGCGGCATGCATGTCCTGGTACATGCCGGGATAGCCGCCGCCGGCTTCGTCGACGCGCCGGTATTCCACGTTCCACACCGCGATGCCGCGCGCGCGCAGCGCGCCGGCCATGTTGCGCAACTGGGTGATGCCGCCGAACTTCGCGGTCCAGCAGCCGCCATGCACCAGCACCGCCACCGGGAAGGGGCCGGCGCCTTGCGGCAGGAACAGCTCGGCATATTGCGATGGGGCCGGGCCGTAGGCGACGTGGGCGTCCGGCGCCGGGCCGCTCAGGGCCATGTAGTCGGCCAGCTGCATCGGCGCGGCGCTGGCCGCTGCGGGAAGGACGGCGGATAGGATCAGGGAACGCAGCTTCATGGTCGGATTGGTTGGAAGAAAACGCCACTATACCGGGGCTTTCATGCTCGCGCACGATTGAAAACCCTTGCGGTTCTTCCATGCTAGTCTGCGCCAGACGTCAACGTTTTCACCACCACGGAGGAGCATGATGAGCCAATCGAAATCGGGCGGCAGCCCACAGAACAAGCAGTCGGACAACCTGTCTGAACAAGACCTGCAAAAGAAACGCGCCGGCAAGGAAGACAAGAGCAGCCACGACGAGAAGTCGCGCGTGCGTGCCGGTACCGGTGAAGGCGCCGGCGGCGGCGCCAAGCAGAAGCAGAACCACTGAGCAAGCCGAGTAACCCGAGCAGTGCGCCAGGCAACGCTGTCGCACTGCCTGGCGCCCATGACAACAGAAAGGACGATGATGGACATCACCGACCCGCGCGCGGACCGCGAGACGCTGCGCGCCCACTCGACGCCCGAACCCGAGCAGACCCCGCCGACGATTCCGGTTCCCGACGACGTGCCCGATCCGGCGCACGCTCCGGTCGAGGAGCCCGTGATCCCAGATCCGCCGATCCGCGCACAGTAACACCGTAGTAAAAATCGCAGTAACAATGAAAAGGGCGGGTTGACCCCGCCCTGTGTTACCTACCCTGTCCCTTCAGGCCTTGTCCTGCTTGTCGTCCGACTTCAAGGGCGGGATTTCCTTGATCATTTCCTCGGTTTCCTTTTCGCCCGGCGTTTTCTCGCCGCTGCCGATATCGTCCTCGTGCAGGATGGCCCCGCCCTTGGCGGCCGGGTCGGTGGTTTGGTGACGTGTGTTCATGCTGTGCTCCTTTGCTTGCGAATGTTGGAACAATCCTAACAGTCGTATCGCCAGACCGGCGCGCGCCATCGAAGATGTTGTAATTCACACAAAGTTACAAATATGTTCGGTGCCGAACGTTCCCTGGTTATGGATTTTTTTATAATATCCATTCACAGATGATCGAATTTCGGAGTAACACAGATGGGCAATTCCCTGCACAACAAGATTTACCTCGGCCGCAACCGCGGCTTTACCTCGCGCCGCTTCCAGGGCGTGCTCGCCGTGGCCGGCATCGTCGGCGCCGGCCTGGTCTGGATTGCCCTGCGTTCGTTGCGCTGAGCCACTATCCAGTCGTCAAGGTTGCCCCCGGGCGGCGCGCCGGTTACCATGACGGCCGCAACGAACCTTGAAAGCGGCAATGAAGAACGAAAAACTGACGACGGACGAATACAACGCGCTGGAAATGATCCGCGGCGGCGTGGCCAGCGACCGGGTAAATGCCTGTGTCGGACGCAACGCCAAGCGCCTCGCTGGCCTGAAAATGGTGGCCTACGCCCGCAACGGCCGGCTCGAGCTGACCGAAAAAGGGCAGCAGGTCCTGTTCCTGCGCAGCTGCATCGGCGCGCTGAAGGCGCTGTTGCAGGATCCTGCGGCAGCGGTCGAGGCCGATGTAGTCGGGTTCCTGATGCGCAAAAACCACATCGCCGCGCGCGAAGAAGGTGGTTTTATCGTGACGGCCAAGGGCCAGGAATCGCTGGCGGATATCCTGGCGCAGGAACCGCGTAGCTGAATTGTTTGAATGAACGGGGTTAAAGCTAACCCTGTTCTGGTTTCACGCCTGTACCAATTACCCCCGCCGCCGCCGATGCGGATACACCAGCGTGCGCACCGCAATCTCCGCCGGCACATTCATGGCCGCCAGGAATTCCGCCGCGCGCTGCAAGCCCAGGGTCGGGACCGAGGCCACCGCCTGGTTCACCAGGTCGCGCGTGCGCAGGTCGGTGCGCACCACCCGCGCCTGTGCCTGTGCCGCCGGACGGGTTTCTACATCTTCCATGTCATCTACTCCACGTTGCACCAGAAAAGCGCAATTCTAGTGGAATGATGTAGAAATTTCTACATAGATATAATTATTCTACGGCTTAAGCCGCAGCTGCAGCCGCGGCCTGCTCCGGCGGCGTAGCGATCTCGCTTGGCTGCAACCCGCGTCCCTCGACCAGCAACTGCTCGAACTCCGCCGCCGGCAGCGGGCGGCTGAAATAATAGCCCTGCATTTCGTCGCAGCCGTGACGGCGCAGGTAGTCGAGCTGCTCGCCGGTCTCCACGCCTTCGGCGATCACCGCCAGTTTCAGGTTGTGGGCGAGGGCGATGATCGAGGTCACGATGGCCTCGTCGTTGGCGTCGCGCGTGATGTCGGCCACAAAACTGCGGTCGATCTTCAGCACGTCGATCGGGAAGCGCGACAGGTAAGAGAGGCTCGAATAGCCGGTGCCGAAGTCGTCGATCGACAAATTCACGCCGAGCGCCTTCATGCGGTGCAGCAGCTCGACCGCCGGCGTGATGTCGCTCATGAACAGGCTTTCGGTCAGCTCGATTTCCAGGTACTTCGGCTCCAGGGCGGTGTCGAGCAGCACCCGTTCCAGGCCCTCGATCAGGTCCGGTGCGCTGAACTGGCGCGCCGACAGATTCACTGCCACGCGCAGCTTGTCGAAGCCGGCATCCTGCCAGGCCTTGTTCTGGGCGCAGGCGGTGCGCATCACCCAGGCGCCGATCGGCACGATCAGGCCGGTTTCCTCGGCGATGCTGACAAAACGCCCAGGCGGCACCATGCCCAGTTCCGGATGCTGCCAGCGGATCAGCGCTTCCATGCCGCAGATCTTGCCGGTCTTCATGTCCAGCTGGGGCTGGTAATACAGCACGAATTCGTCGCGTTCAAGGGCATTGCGCAGCGCGCTTTCGATGCGCACGCGCTCCAGCGATTCCTCGTTCATGGCCGGGGTGTAGAACTGGAAGTTGTTGCGGCCCAGTTTCTTGGCGCGGTACATGGCGATGTCGGCATGCTCGATCAGTTCGTCGGGGCTGGTGCCCTCGCTCGGGAACACCGACACGCCGACGCTGCAGGTGACAAAGAATTCCTTGGGGCCGAGCATCACCGGCTGGGCGACGGCATCCATCACGCGCTGTACGATGTCCGGGCTCAACACCTGCTCGCCATGCTCGGACAGGATCACCACGAATTCGTCGCCCGACAGGCGCGCCACGGTATCGAGGTCGCGCAGCGAGGAGCGCAGGCGCGCCGCCACCGTCATCAGGAGCACGTCGCCGGCCTTGTGGCCCATGCTGTCGTTGACGAACTTGAAGCGGTCGAGGTCGATCAGCATCACCCACACCGGGTTGCCGCTGCGGCTGGCGTAGGCCACGGCCTGGCCCAGGCGGTCCTGCAGCAGCGAGCGGTTCGGCAGGCCGGTCAGCACGTCGTGCTGTGCCACGTGGTGCACGCGTTGCTCGGTCAGCTTGCGCGCGGTGATGTCCGAGCCGGTGCCGCGGTAGCCGCTGAAGTTGCCGCGCTCGTCGAAGACCGGCTGGCCGCTGACCAGGAACCAGCGCGTGTCGCCGTTGTCATCGGCCAGCTGGTACTCGAAGTTCGTGAATGCCTCGCGCGCCTTGACCTGGGCGATGTGGGCCCGGCCGGCTTCGCTTTCTTCCACGCCGGCCAGGGCTTCCCAGCGCGTCTTGCCGAGCAGGCGGTCGACCGCGACGCCGGACTTTTCGGCAAAGCCGCCGGTGATCGTCGTGAAGCGCAGCTCGCGGTCCTGCTCCCAGTACCAGTCCGAGGACATCGCCACCAATTGGCGGAAGCGCTGCTCGCTGTGCTGCAGGGCCTTTTCGGTGCGTTCGCGCGCCACCATGTCGTCGACCAGGCGGCGGTTGGTGCGCTTCAGGTCGGCGGTGCGCTTGCGCACCAGTTGCTGCACGAGGCGGGTACGCACGCTCGACGCCTGCACCCAGGCCGCGCTGAGCAGGCTGAGCAGAACACCGCCGGCCAGGATCGCCAGCGAGGCCAGGTGGTCGGCGGCGAACGGGCGCGGCATGGCGGTGACTTCCACCAGCCAGGGGCGGCCGGCCACGTCCAGGGTGTGCACCAGGTTGGATCGGTGCTGCGGCGCCAGCCAGGCGGCCATGGTGTCCTGCGGCAGCGGCGTGTCCTCGTCGCGGGTGCTGAAGACCAGGTTGGCCGGCTCCGGACGCGCCGAAGCATACACCGACATGACGATCTGCTTGTCGCCCAGCAGGTTGGCGCCGGCCAGGGCGCTGCTGACGAGTTCGCGCGCGCGCACCACCACGCCGGTGTCGCCGAGCAGCTTGCCGTTGCGGTCGAGCACCGGCATCACGATCTGGAAGCTGGGCTGGGGCTGTGGGTCCTGGATCAGCGGGAACAGGGCGGTGGCGGCGGCGCGGCCGTCGGCCTGCGCGCGCGCCAGGGCCTGGCCGAACTGCGGACGCACGCCCACGTCGAAACCGAAGGCGGGTTCGTTGCCGCGCAGCGGTTCCAGGTAATAGACGATGTGGTAGCGCTCGCGCCGCTCGGCCGGCACGCGCCGGCTGTCGCGCACCTCGCCGATCACCGTGCCCGGCACGACCCGCTGCAGCTCGGCCTCCACCGCAGGGCGCTCGGCGTCGTCGACCACGCGGTGGAAATTGAAGGCCTTGATGAAGGGATGGCGCACCAGCAGCGGCGAGGTGAAGTCGTGGAACTGCTCGCGCGTCACCGGCGCGCCGAGGGCGAACAGCTGGTTGGTGACGGTCGCGACTTCGACCGCATCGAGCAGGCCCTGGTGCACGGTGGCCACGCGCTGGTCGGCGCGCTGGCTGAAGGAGAGGGCGAGGTTGTCGTATTCGAGATGGCTCACGCCCACGAACAGCGCGCACGAGGCGGCCAGGCCGGCCCCGAGTGTCAGGACGCTTGCGCGGGTGAGGGAAAACGACAGGCGACGCACCATGTACTGTTCCAGGAAAAGCTTGCTTGCCCAAAGGCACCAAAGCCCGGAAGTGTGCCATGGTTCCGCGCTTTTCGCCAACGACTTCCGTACCCGGGACGGTCTGGGGCGGCGGCTGTCGCCCGGATCAGACAGGACGGCGTGCCAGCCAGGCAACCACGGCGCGCGCCAGCAGGCGGTTCAGGCAGGGCAGGCGCAGGCCGCGGGTCCGCATCAGGCGCGCGTGGCGCTGCACCCTGGGGGCCAGCGCCGAACCAGTGTCAAGCCGGCGCGGCGCGCGCAGGGCGAACAGGATGTGGTTGTTGCCGGCGATGCCGGTGAACCGGCAGACCCGGCGTTCGAAGGCAGCATCGATGCGCGATTCCAGCGCCGCATACTGCGGGTCGTAGCTGAGCAGATTCGCCACCAGCACGCCGCCGTCGCGCAGGGCGTGGCGGCAGGCCGCGTAGAAGCCGGCGCTGCCGAGTTCCGGCGGCATGCCGGCGGCGTCGAAGCCGTCGACCAGGATCACGTCGCAGCTGGCCGGCGCGCCGGCGATGAAGCGGGCGGCGTCGGCGTGGACGATGCGCAGGCGCGCGTCGTCGGGCGGCACGTGGAACTGCTCGCGCAGGGCGATCACCTCGGCGCTGATTTCCAGCACCGTGATGCGCGACTGCGGGAAGTGACGGTAGCAGAACTTGGCCAGCGAGCCGCCGCCCAGCCCCACCATCACGATATGGCGCGGCTGCGGCACGAACAGGGCGAAGCACATCATGGCGCGCGAATAATCGAGCACCAGGGCGTCGGGGCGCGACAGCAGCATCTCGCTCTGGATATCGCCGGGCACGAATTCCAGCGTGCGGCGGTCGCCGGCGGTGCGCACCAGGGGCGCCGCGGGCTGTCCTGGATCGGAGTCGGAAGGCATGGCGCCAGTATAGCGGGGTGGACTGGGCACAGTCCTCGCCTTGTTTGCAGGCATTAAATTCTGATAAGCTGGCCCTTGCCCCCACACGGAGTTCTTCATGTTCCTGGATCACCCGACGATCACCGCCACCAACAGTCTCACCGAGCCCGACCGCATCGAGCGGCTCAACCGCGTGTACGGCTATGCGATGGCGCTGGCCGAGAGCGAGGGCAACGCCGGCTTCGTCGAGCGGCTGACCCAGCTGCACGACCACAAGGGCACCCTGATCGTGTTCTGGAACGAAGCGCCGGGCGAGCACGACCGCAGTTGCTGGGAGCGCGCCTGGGCCAGCCGGGTCGGCGACGGCACCGTCAACGTCGAACACGAATTCTGAACCTCATGATGAACCTCGATTCCACCACCATGGTGCTGGTGCTGGCACTCGGCAACCTGGCCCTGTGCAGCCTGCTGTTCTTCTTCGACTACGGCGCCGCGCGCGCACCGAGCCTGGCCAGCTGGGGCCTGTCGCGCCAGGTGCAGGCGGCGGCCTGGGTGCTGCTGGCGCTGGGCGGGGCGCGCGTGCTGCCGGAGGCGCTGGCGCTGCCGGCCGGCTGGGCCCTGCTGATCGGCGGCGTTGCGCTCGAAGCCGGGGCGCTGTGGGAAGCGGCCAACCGCCCGCGCTGGCGCCGCGCCATGGTGCCGCTCGCGGTGGCTGCGGTGCTGGTGTTCCTGGTCTGCTACCTGATCGACGACATCGGCCTGCGCAACCTGGCCGCCTTGCTGCTGCTGGGCGGCTTCTACCTGCTCGCCGGCGCGGCCCTGGCCCAGGGCTGGCGCCAGGCCGGCATGCTGCAGCGCGTGCTGGCGATCGCCACCGTGCTGCTGGCGCTGGTGGTCGCCGCGCGCGGCCTGCTGGTGCTGGTCATGCCCGACGGCTGGCGCTGGCTCTCGCACGAGTTGCTGCGCCAGCTCTCCAGCGCTGCCCTCTACCTGCTGATGCTGACCGGCGCCTTTGGCTGCCTGCTGCTGGCGCGCGAACGCCTGCAGGCGGAACTGGCGCGTTTGGAAACCGTCGACACCGTGGCCGACGTGCCGAACCGGCGCGGCTTCTTTGCGGCGCTGGCGCCGTGGATGGCGCTGGCGCGCCGCCCCGGCCAGCCGACCGCGCTGGTGGTGCTCGACCTCGACGGCTTCAAGCGCGTCAACGACGGCTACGGCCACCCCGCCGGCGACGTCGTGCTGCGCCATGTCGCCGCCCTGTGCAAGCGCCAGCTGCGCGACAGCGACCAGCTGGCGCGCCTGGTCGGCGGCGAGTTCGCACTGCTGCTGCCGCGCACCGGCGCGGCCGAAGCGGCGCTGGTGGCCGAACGCATGCGCGCCGCGATCGAGGCGACGCCGGTGAAGACCGAGCGCGCCATGATCTCGATGACGGCCAGCTTCGGCGTGACCACGATCCGCGCCGACGACAGCAATGCGATCCTGCTGCAGCGCGCCAGTGAGGCCATGCGGGCGGCCAAGGCGGCGGGGCGCAATCGGGTGATGCAGGCGGAAGAGGGCGCGGTGTGAGCGTTGCGGGTAGCTGGACACGCACGTAAACCGCGTGGGCACAAGTGCCCACCCTACGTTGATGCACCCGGGCCACTTGCCTGGTCTCCACGCTGTCACAAACACCGCCCCTGTCGTCATCTCCGCGTCACAAACCCCCGTCATACTGCGTGCTTACTTGTTAACACGCCCCCGATGACCAATCCACCTGCCGCAGTGCCCCTGTACGCCGCCGTGGAACTCGGCTCGGACAGCTTCCGCCTGCACGTGGGCAGCGTCGAAGGGGGCCGGGTGCGCGTGGTGGCGACCCTGAGCGAACCGGTGCGGCTGGGGGCCGAACTCGAAGCCGGCGGCAGCATCGGCGCCGACGCCATGCGGCGTGCCCTCGATTGCCTGGAGCGCTTCCGCGCCGTGCTGGCGTTGTGGGCGCCGCGTGCGGTGCGCGTGGTGGCCACCGCCGCACTGCGCATGGCGCGCAACGCAGCGGTCTTCGTGCCGGCGGCGGCGCGCGCGATCGGCCATCCGGTCGACGTCATCGGCGCCGAGGAAGAAGGACGGCTGGTCTACCTCGGCGTTGCAGCCGCGCTAGGCGACGCGCAAGAAGATGCAGGCCAGCGCCGCCTGGTCCTCGACATCGGCAGCGGCTCGACCGAACTGGTGCTGGGGCAGGGCGAGCGCATCGAGCGCGTGTACTCGTTCGGCGTGGGCGCACTGCGCCATGGCCTGACCTTCTTCGGCGAGGGCATCGATCCCGGCGCCTTCGACGCGGCGCTGGACTCCTCGCGCAGCCGCTTCGCCGATGCCGGCGCGGCGCCCGGCATGCGCGGCTGGCCGCGCGCCCATGGCGCCTCGGGCAGCGTGCGCGCGCTGGCGGAACTGGCCGATGTCTTGCTGGGGCAGGCGCCCAGCCTCGATGCCGGGCGCCTGTACGCGCTGCGCCGCGCAGCCATCGAAGAGGGCGGCCTGGCGCGGGTGGCGGCGCAGTGGCCGCAGGGAGGGCGGGCGGCGCAGGTGGCCGGGGCGCTGGCGATGCTGGTGGCGCTGGTCGAGGAACTCGGCATCGACGAGGTGGCGCCGGTGCAGGCGGGCCTGCGCGCCGGCGTAATCCGCACGCTGCACCGGCGCTGCGAAGAAGAGGAGAGAGGTGCATCCGGCAGGACGCCCTACCGGGAATGCGTGTGATCGACTATATTGTTTACCTTGTTAAGCAGTGGAATACCCAATGACCAGAAAACCGGTTCCCGACGCGGCGGATGCCAAGCCGTCGGCACGAACGAAACAGGGCGCGCGCGCGTCCGCCGGCGCGGCAGCCAAGCCGGCGCCGAAAACCGCCAAGGCGCTGAAAGCGGCTGCGGCCGACGTGGCGCTGGCCAAGACCGGCGCAAAGAAAGTTAAAGGCGAAACCAAAGGCGAAGCCAAGGCCGCACCAAAGGGTGCGGCCCCGGAGCCGGCGAAGCGCAGCATCAAGCCAGCTCCGAAGGCGGCCGCCAAGGCGCAGGCGAAAGCAGTCAAGCCGGCGCCAAAGGCCGGCAAGAGCGTCGCGGCAAAGACGCCCGCAAAGCCGGCCGACAAGCCGTCCGCACCGGCCAAGGCAAGCCCGAAGGCAAGCACCAGGGTGGCCGCCAAGCCGGCTGCAAAGGCGCCTGTTCGCAGTGCCGCCCGCAGTGCCACCAGTACGCCCGCCACGGCGGCCAAGACCGCGGCCAAGGCCCTGGTCAAGGCGAGCGGCAAGGCCGGCATGCGCGCCGTGCAGGCGCCAGTCGCCGAAACCGCACGTCCTTCGCTGGTGCGCGACAGCTTCACCATGCCGGAGCAGGAATACGGGGTGCTGGCGGACGTCAAGCAGGCCTGCCTGAAAGCCGGCTTCGAGGTCAAGAAGAGCGAGCTGCTGCGCATCGGCGTGGCGCTGGTCGGCCGTCTCGACATGGCCACCCTGCGCCAGGTGCTCGACGGCCTGCCCCAGCTGAAGACCGGGCGCCCGCCCAGCCAGTAAGTAACGAGCACCGGCGGGCTCGCAAGCCCGCCAACTCTCTCCGTTCCCCGCTAGTGGATCGAGGCGCTGGTCAGCTCCTTCAGTTCGCGGATCGAAATGTTCGACTTCTCGTGCATGCGCAGCAGGATCGTGGCGCCGACATTCAGCTTGCGGTGGCGGATCTTGCTGATGATCGGGGGCTGGACTTCCAGCACCCGGCACAGTTCGGCGTCATTCTTCAAATGCAGCTTTTCAATGAGGGTGTCGAGCAGCTTGTTAGGGACGAAGCTCGACGGCTCGAGGGCGCGCGCGCGGTGCATCGCGGCCAGCATTTCCTGTTTTTTTTGGCGTACGTTCATGTACTCCTCCAAATACTGAATCTGGTTGAGGGGACAGGACCGTCTTGGAAGCGCCCGATGTTGTGTTAGCTTATGCGTGCGGGTCGTTGTGATATTACTACGCCTCCGCGCAGTACGACGCACTTTTCGCACGTAACGTGCAGCATCATCGTTCTTTCTGCCAGGAACTTACCGATACAAGCTCAGGCGGCTTGCAGCCCGGAACGGGTCAACAGCAAGACCTGGTCCGCCATCTCGGCCGCGGCATGCGAGTGGGTGACCATGATGGCGCCGGCGCCGGTCGCCTTGATTTCGCTGCGCAGCAGCTGCAGGATGCCGGCCGCCGTCTCTGGATCGAGGTTCCCGGTCGGCTCGTCGGCCAGCAGCAGGGCGGGCCGGTGCACCAGGGCGCGCGCGATCGCCACCCGCTGCAATTCGCCGCCCGAGAGCTGGCGCGGGAAGTCGCCCCCGCGTCCGCCCAAGCCCACCGCCGCCAGCATGTCGTCGGCACGCGCGCCGGTTTCGCGATTTAAAAGCAGCGGCAGCGCCACGTTCTGGCGCAGCGTCAAGTGCGGCAGCACGTGGAAGGCCTGGAAAATGAAACCCATGCGCGTGCGGCGCAGGCGGGTGGCGGCATCGTCGTCGAGCGCCGCCATCGGCTGGCCGTCGACCAGCACCTCGCCGCTGTCCGGCGCATCGAGTCCCGCGATCAAATTCAGCAGGGTCGACTTGCCGACGCCCGATTCGCCCATGATGGCGATGAACTTGCCGCCTTCGAAGCGGTGCGACAGCTTGGCCAGGACGGTGCGTCCGCCGTAGGTCTTGGTAAGGTCGCGCAGTTCGAGCATGGGCAGTTTGTCGGTTATCGGGTTAGGGCGCGCCGCAGCGCGAAACTGATCGCGTCGACCAGGGCCACCAGCAGCAGCATGGCCAGGATCACGGTGGCCGCGCTCGGCATCTGGAACAGCGACAAATGGTACTTCAGCATCTGCCCCAGGCCGCCGGCGCCGACCACGCCCAGCACGGCGGCGGCGCGGATATTGTTCTCCCAGCGGTACAGGGTGTAGGACAGCATTTGCGGCAGGGTTTGCGGCAGGGTCGCGTAGAAGAAGGCGCCGAGCGCCGGCGCGCCATTCGTGCGCAGCGTCGCTTCCGGCAGCGGCGCCGCGTTTTCCAGGGCGTCGGCAAACAGGCGTCCGAGCACGCCGGCGGTGTGCGCGGCCAGCGCCAGGGTGCCGGCGAACGGCCCCAGGCCGGCGGCTACCAGCAGCAGCGCCGCCCACACCAGTTCCGGGATCGAGCGCAGCACGTTCAGCACCAGGCGCACCGCGCCGCGCGGCGCCGCACCCCAGCGTCCGGAGGCCGGCAGCGCCAGCACCAGGCCGGCGATCACGGCCAGCAGGGTGCCGAGGGCCGACATCGACAGGGTTTCGATGGCCGCGTCCAGGGTTTTCAGGAGGAAGGGCGTAGCGGTATCCGGCGGCGCGAAGCCGGCCAGGAATTCGGCCATGGTGCCGGCGGCATCGGGCGTGAAGAACGCGGCCAGGTCGAGGCGCAGCGTGGCGAAGCTGGCGACGACCAGCACGGCCAGCGCCAGCAACAGCAGCGGCGTGCCCCAGGAGCGTGCCGGAGGCGGCGGAGGCGTGCGTTCGCTCATCCCAGCCTCCGCCGCAGCAGCGTGGACACCAGGTCGGCCGCGGCCACCAGCAGCACGAACATCAGCAGCATGGTGGCGACTTCGCCGCCGGCCATCATCTTGGTCGATTCGTCCATGCGCTGGCCCAGGCCGCCGGCGCCGACAAAGCCCATGATGGCCGAGCCGCGGATCGCGCATTCCCAGCGGTAGACGGTGTAGGACACGAGTTCGGCCGCCGCTTCGGGCAGGGCGCCGTACAGCAGGGCCGGCAGGCGCGCGCTGCCGTTGGCAAGCAGGCTGTCGCTGGCGTGGGCATCGCTCGACTCGAGGATTTCGGCATACACCTTGGCCAGCATGCCGCAATAGGTGAGGGCGATGGCCAGCACGCCGGCGGTCGGGCCCAGGCCCACCACACGCACGAACAGCAGGGCCCAGACCAGTTCCGGCACGCTGCGCAAGAGCACCAGCACCCAGCGCACCGCCTGGCGCAGCAGCGCGCTGCTGCGGCGCATGCGGCCGGTGCCGAGGTTTGAAACCGACAGGCGCTCGGTTACCAGCAGGGTCGCGGGAATCGCGCCGAGCAGGGCCAGGAACAGGCCGCAGGTGGCGATCGCCACCGTGATCCAGGTCTCGCGCAGCACCATCGCCAGGAATTCGGCAGAGTGCGCGGGACGCAGGAAGTCCGACAGGAAGCTGCCGGCCGCGGCCAGGCTTTGCAGGTCGAACAAAATCCAGGGCTTGAATTCGCTGTAGACCAGCATCGGCCACAGCAGCACCAGGCCGAGGCCGCAGGCCATCAGGCGCCCGCGCCAGGCAGGGTCGGGATGCAGAGGGGGTGTTAACAAGTGAGACGGCACGTATCGGATCCGCGAATCAGAGACAGGCGCCGACCGCGATGCGTTCCGGCGTCTCGTGCAGGTGGTGTTCCGGCGGCGGCAGCGTTTCGTTGGCGTAGAGCGCGGCGATCATCTCGTCGGTCACCATCTCGCGCGGCAGATCGAACACGATGCGGCCGGTGCGCAGGCCGACGATGCGCTCGAAATGGGCGCGCGCCATCTCCACCTGGTGCAGGCTGCACACCAAAGTCGCCTTGCGCGCGGCCGCTTCGCCCTGCAGGGTCGACAGCGTGAGTTGCGCCAGCGCCGGGTCGAGCGCGGAGATCGGCTCGTCCACCAGAAACGCCTCGGCATTCGACAGCAGCAGGCGCGCCAGGCTGCAGCGCTGGCGCTCGCCGCCGGATAAACGGTCGACGCGCGCGTACAGCTTGTCGCCCAGGCCGAAGCGGCTCAGGGCATCGAAGGCGGCGTCCGGGTCGGCCGGCTTGAACAGCGAGGCCAGGGCCTGGCCCAGGCTCCACTGCGGCAGGCGCGCGGCCAGCACCGCGGTGACCACGCGCTGGCGCGGCGGCAGCGGCGGCGTCTGCGGCGCCAGGAACAGGCGCGCGCGCAAGGCATGGCGCGCGCGCTGCGGCAAGGCCCACGGGTCCTGGCCAAAGGCGCTGAAGCCGCCCTCGGCCGGCCGGTGGGCCAGCGCCAGGGTCGACAGCAGGGTAGTCTTGCCGGCGCCCGATGGCCCGATCAGCGCCAGCTGCTCGCCCGGCGCAATCGCCAGGTCGAGCGCCTGCAGCGCGGGCGCACGGCTGCCCGTGAGGTGGCGGACTGTCAGTTTCTCGAGCGTGAAGGACATCAACAAGACCCCGTGCAGCAGATTACTTCAGCAGGCCGGCGTTGCGCGCAGCCGCTTCGATCGCCTTGTAGTTCTCCGGCTTGGTGGCGATGAACTTGGTGGCGCGCTGCAGGTCCAGGATCTGCTTGCCTTCAGGCGTCGAATCGTCCAGGGCCAGGAAGGCGTCGCGGATCTTCTTTTGCAGCGCCGGGTTCATGTTCGAATGCACCGACCAGTTGTAGTCGTAGTAGCCAGGGGTGGTGTAGAACACGCGCACGACTTTCGGGTCGACCTTGTTGCCTTCGACCAGCTTTTCCCAGACCGAGATGTTCAGCGCGCCGGCATCGACCTTGCCGCCGGCCACGGCCGCCACGGTGGCGTCGTGCGCGCCCGAGAACGAGATGCGCTTCAGGTCGGTGTCCGGATTGATCTTGGCGCCGAGCAGGAAGGAACGCGGCATCAGGTGGCCCGAGGTCGACGATTCCGAACCGAACGACAGGGTCTTGCCCTTCAGGTCTTCCAGCTTGTTGATGCCGGGCTGGGTGGTGACGAAGACCGAGCGGAATTTCTCATCCTCGGCACGCTGCACCAGCGGCGTGATCTGGCCCTTGCTGCGCACGTTGGCCTGCACGAAGGTAAAGCCGCCGAACCAGACCATGTCGAGCTTGTGGTTGACCAGGCCTTCGACCGAGGCGGCGTAGTCGGTCACCGGGGTGAACTCGACCTTCAGGCCGGTGGCCTTGGCCAGGTAGTCGCCCAGCGGCTTGAACTTGCGCTGCAGCTCGGTTGGCGCTTCGTCGGGAATGGCCGACACTTTCAGCACGCCAGGCGTGTTCTGGGCCGCGGCGCCGGGCGCGGCGAACGCGAAGGAAACGGCGACGGATGCTGCGAGCAGCGACTTCAGGGCGGAGATGGGCGACATGGTATGGGCTTTCTTGTTAATAAGGTCTTGCAAGACGGATGGCCTGCACGCTTGCGCGGCAGGCGAACGCGGAAATTCGGCGCTTCGGGCTATGATAGCAAAAACGGCAACATCTCCAGGCCAGGGCGCATCCGGCGCTTCGGCGGCACGAATGATAAACCCTATGATGACTTCATGCATAACAGAGCAGCCTGAAACCGTGGCCAACGCCCACGTTCCCGCTGAGCTCTACGACGGCCTGGGCGCGCGCAACGCGACGATTTCGCCGAAATTCCTGTACGACGCGCTTGGCTCGAAGCTGTTCGAGGCCATCTGCGAGCTGCCGGAATACTATCCGACCCGCACCGAAGCGGCGATTTTCGCAAGCCATGGCGCCGAGATGGCGCGCGTGGCCGGCGTCGGCAGCACCCTGGTCGACCTCGGCGCCGGCAACTGCGCCAAGGCGGCCTCGCTGTTCCCGCTGCTGCGCCCGGGCCAGTACGTGGCGATCGACATTTCCACCGAATTCCTGCACGACGCGCTGAACCGCCTGCGCCAGCGCTTCCCGCACATCGCGATGGAAGCGCTGGGTCTGGACTTTTCCACCGGCCTCGAACTCCCGAGCAATGTGCGCGTCGAAAAGCGCCTGTTCTTCTATCCCGGCTCGTCGCTCGGCAATTTCACGCCGCCGGAAGCACGCGCCTTTTTGCGCCGCCTGCGCCGCAACTGCGGGCCGGACGGCGGCCTGCTGATCGGGATCGACCTGGTCAAGGACAAGGCGGTGATGGACGCCGCCTACGATGACGCCCTCGGCGTGACCGCCGCCTTCAACCTGAACGTGCTGCGCCACGTGAATACCCTGCTCGGCGCCGACTTCGACATCCGCGAATGGCGCCACGTCGGCTTCTACAACGAGGCCATGGGCCGGGTCGAGATGCACCTCGAAGCCAAGCGTGCCCAACAGGTGCGCTGGCCGGGCGGCGGGCGCGATTTCGCGGCGGGCGAGCGCATCCACACCGAAAACAGCTACAAATACCGCCAGGCCGACGCCATCAGCCTGCTCGAATCGGCCGGCTTCGAGGCAACCCGGGTGTGGACCGATCCCCAGTGTCCGTTTGCCGTGATCCACGCCCAGGCGGCTGGCTGAGCGTTTTATTATGTCGCACGATTTTCACACCGTCCGCCAGCGCTCGCTGCACCTCGCCGAGCCGCTCTCGAGCGAGGATTGCTGCGCCCAGTCCATGCCCGACGCCAGCCCCATCAAGTGGCACCTGGCGCACACCACCTGGTTCTTCGAAACCTTCATCCTCGAGGCGATGGAGGAGGGCTTCGCGCCTTTCCATCCCGCCTTCCGGGTGATTTTCAATTCCTATTACAACGGCGTTGGCGCCAAGCATCCACGGCCGCAGCGTGGCCTGCTCACGCGCCCGTCGCTGGACGAGGTGCGAGCCTACCGCCGCGACGTCGATGCGCGCATGGGGCGGCTGCTGGCGCAGCGCGCCGGCGATGCCCGCCTGGCCGAACTGGTCGAGCTCGGCCTGCAGCACGAGCAGCAGCACCAGGAGCTGATGCTCACCGACCTCAAGCATCTGCTGGCCCAGAGCCCTTTGTTCCCGGCCTACGCCGCCGACCCGCTCGGCGCCGAGCCGCCGCCCGCGCCGATGGAGTGGATCGCCTGCGCCGGCGGGCTGGCCGAGTTCGGCTTTGGCGGCAACGGTTTCTGCTTCGACAACGAACTGCCGCGCCACCGCGCCTACCTGGCGCCGTTCGAGCTCGCTTCGCGTCTGGTGACCAACGGCGAATACCTGGCCTTCATCGAAGCCGGCGGCTACCGCGATCCTGCCTTGTGGCTGGCCGAGGGCTGGGACAAGGTCGCCAGCGGCGAACTGGCGCATCCCTTCTACTGGCGCCAGGATGAAGAGGGTCACTGGCAGGAATTCACCCTGCACGGCCTGCTGCCGCTCGATCCGGCGCGCCCGGCCACGCATCTGTCGCTGTACGAGGCCGACGCCTATGCGCGCTGGCGCGGTGCGCGCCTGCCGACCGAGTTCGAATGGGAATTTGCCGCGCGCCAGGCCAGCATCGAAGCCGGGCGCCTGCATCCGGCCGCTGCCGCAGCCACGGGTCTCAGCCAGATGTTCGGCGCTTGCTGGCAATGGACCAGCAGCAGCTACGCGCCGTATCCCGGCTATGCGCCGGCGCCGGGCGCCATCGGCGAATACAACGGCAAGTTCATGGTCAACCAGTACGTGCTGCGCGGCTCGTCCTGCGCCACGCCAGCCGGCCATGCGCGCGCCAGCTACCGCAACTTCTTCCCGGCCGGAGCACGCTGGCAATTTACTGGAATCAGGCTGGCACGATGATACGGCTGCGCTGGCAGTCGGTGCGCCGCGCGCGCATCCGCATCCTGAACCGGCGCGCGAATGCCTATATTTTCTCGCACCCGCTGGCCTTTACCCTGAGCTGCCTGCGCGGCTTCCGCGCCAACCAGGGCTTGCTGCTGGCCGGCGCCGTGGCCTATTACGCGCTGCTGTCGATCGTGCCCTTCCTGATGCTGGTGGTGGTGGCGCTGTCGCACTTCATCGACCAGGCCGAGCTGCTGGAAACCCTGCGCCGCTACCTGGAACTGCTGGTGCCGGGCCAGTCGCGCTCCATCGTGGCCGAGGTCGCCAACTTCCTCGACAACCGCGACCTGATCACCTGGGTGCTGGGCATCACCATGCTGTTCTTCAGTTCCCTCGCTTTTACGGTGCTGGAAAACGCGATGAGCGTGATCTTCGTGCACCGCGTGGCAATTCGGCGCCGCCACTTCCTGGTGTCGGCGGTGCTGCCTTACTGCTACATCCTGGCGCTGGGCTTCGGGGTGATGCTGGTGACCCTGGTCGCCGGCACCCTGCAGGTAATGGGGCAGGAGCATGTCGACCTGCTCGGCTACAGCTGGTCCCTGGGCGGGGTGTCGGGGGCGCTGCTGTATTTGCTGGGCCTGGGCGGCGAAATCCTGGTGCTGACCTCGATCTACCTGGTGATGCCGGTCGGCCGGCTGTCGCTGTCGCACGCGCTGGTCGGGGGGGTGACGGCGGCGCTGCTGTGGGAACTGGCGCGCCATATCCTGGTCTGGTACTTCTCGACCCTGTCCCAGGTGAACGTGGTGTATGGCTCGATGACGACCGCCATCGTGGTCATGTTCAGCCTCGAGATCGGCGCCACGCTGCTGCTGTTCGGCGCGCAGGTGATCGCCGAATACGAGCGGGTGGGCAAGGGCAAGCCGGAACGGGCCCAGCCGCTGTCGACGGCGGCTTGATCGACGGCAGGGCTTTGCGGTAGCTCAATTTCCAGTAGGAATAGAAATGGCACATTCGTTCTTGCGCCCGGCTAACGGCGGGCGATGTTCAACGGAACGGGAGATGTCATGGATCAGGGCGTATTCCTTGGATTGCCGGCGCCGGTCGTCTTGGCTTTCGCCGCATTGCTGTTGCTGCTGGTACTGGTTGCGCATGCCTTGCATGACCTGCGCAAACCGGCGCCGGTGCGCCGTCCCGCGGCGCACGAGCGGCGCCACCGGCAGGACGCTGGCGGCTGACTTATTAACACAGCAAAAAAAAGGCCCGGGTGCTTCCACCCGGGCCTTTTTTTTGCAATCCACATGCACGGGCGCCGCAGCGCCCATGCCCTGTACTTATTAATTACTGCTTCTGCGCCACCACTGCCTCGCCCAGCCCACCATCGGCCGTCGTCAGGCCGAAGGTCAGGAAGGTCTTGGCGGTGTTCAGCTTGGCAATGCCGCTCAGCTGGGTGGTGCTGCCGGTGCAGGTCTCGGTCATGGTGACGTCGAACACGGCCACGCTGGCGTGCGGCGCCACGGTGCCGTTGTAGCTGCAGCCCAGGGTGCTGGTGCCCGACAGTACGCCGTTGGCGTCGACGGTCCAGTTGGCAACGATGGTGCCGCCGGCCTTGGTGAAGCGCCAGTTGCCGGTGGCATCGGCGCGGGTCACCGCGGTGCTGTAGCGGGTGTCCGCCGTCAGCGCCAGCGAGCTGGTGCCGGCGGTGCCGCGCACCGACACCGCAAACGCGGTGCCGCTCGGTGCGCCGCCGGAGACGGTGACCGTCTCGGCACGGGCGCCCGACACCGGGTAGCGCGCGCCGTTGGCCGAGAAGGTCTGGCCCGACACGGCCAGCTTGGCGGTGGTGAGGCCGACCAGGTTGTCCTGGGCGTCGTGCAGGAACAGCCAGGCCGCGCCGTCGCTCAGGACCACGCTGCGCACGACGCTGGCGCCGCCGAAGCTGGCGCCCGTCACCGGGCCGTTCCAGAAGCCTTGCAGCTGGCCCAGGGTGATTGCCGGCGGGGTGACCACCGGCGGGGTGGTCGTGCCGCCACCGCCGCCACCGCCGCCGCCGCAGGCGGCCAGGCTCAAGACACTCGATGCAGCCAAGAATTTAATCAGTTTCATCTTCATTCCTTTAATCATTAATGTTCGGTGCTTAGTCGAAGGCGTTGCCTGGACCTTGCGGGTCCGGCGTGTCGATCACGTAGCCGATCAGGCTCAGCGATGCATGCGCCGCCACGCCGTTGCTGACGATGTTCGAATCGCCGGCCACGCCCACGTCGAACTGGCTGCCTTCGGTGATGTGGAAGTCGAGGCGGATCTTGTCGCCTTCGGCCACCATCTGGCCACCGTAGGCCGCACTGGCCAGGTTGACCAGCACACCGCTCGCATCCTTCGCCCAGTAACCGTTCACACCCGTGCTCGCATCGACGTACAGGCTGAAGTTCTCGGTCGCGCCAGGTGCATTGACCTTGGCGGTGAACGAGATGCCGTCCATCGGCGCTTGCGCCCAGCTTGGCAGGTCGATCGCATTGTGCACGCTATGCACGTCGGTCAGCGGATTCGCATCCGCCACCGGCTTGCCGTTGACCGCGCCTGCCACCAGCGTGACATAGGAGCTGCCATTCGCGGCGCTCGGTACGCCCATCGAAACCACCGCAGGCTGCAGCGCGTCGAGGATGCCGTCGCCGTTGCCGTCGCCGAGCAGGCCGCCGTTGCCGAGCGCCGGCGCCAGGGCTTCCACCGAAGGCGCCACGCCATTGCCGTCGCGCACCACGTCGCTTGCCGCGCTGCCAACCGATTCCGCTGCACCGAAGCCGTCGGTGTAGTGGGCCACCACGCCGATGGTCTTGCCGATCAGCGCGCTGTTCAGGGTCAGGCTGCCGCCGGTGGCGCCGGAGATGTCCGCGCCATTGGCTTGCCACTGGTAGCTCACCGTGCCCATGCCGTCCTGGTCCGCCAGGGTGTTCGAGGCGGTCAGGGTCTGGCCCAGGGTAGTGTTGCCAGCGATCAGCACCACGCCGGTCGGCGCGTCGTTGACGTTGGCCACACGGTCGGTGGCGCTGCTGGTGACGCTTTCCACGGTGCCTTCGGCATCGGTATAGCTGGCGACCACGGTGATCGCCTTGCCCACCTGGGCCTGGGTCAGCACGTAGCTGCTGCCGACCGCCACCAGGGCGCCATCGGCGAGCCAGCGGTAGCTGACGTTGCCCATGCCGTCGGTGTCGCCCAGCGTGTTGCTGACCGTCAGGGTCTGGTGCTGGGTCGCCGAACCGGCGATCGTCACCGCGCCGCTCGGGCCATCGTTGACACGGGTCAGCACGACGTCGTTGCCGGTGCCGCCCACGTAGCTGATGCTGAACAGCTTGCCGCCCACCAGGATTGCCGCGCCTTCGGCCAAACCGGCGAAGGTGCCGACCACCGCATCGCTGCCGTCGTTGTCGAGCAGGGTGATGGTGTCGCCCAGGTGCGCCGCATAGTCCGGATCCAGCGTCAGGTTCAGCGGGGTGCCGTCCAGCGAGACGGTGCCGGCCACGGTCAGCGCCGTGGTGTCGTCGCCGCCGAGCTTGATGCTCATCGCATCGCCGCTGTCGAGCTGCAGGTCGCCGATCACGTCGATCGTGCCCTTGCCGTGGTTCGCCAGCTGCACGTTGCTGTTACCCGAGGTATCGACCTGCACGTGTTCGCCTTGTGCCAGGTTCGATTCCACCACCACCGGACCAGTGCCCTGCAGGACCAGGGTCGAGCCTGCCGGCAGGTGCTGCACCGTCACCGGGCCGCTGTCGTCGTTGTCCAGCGTGAAGCCGCCCACCGGGTGGTCGATCAGCGCCGGGCCGGTGCCGGTCTTGGTCACCGTGCTGCCGTCGGCCGGCTGCTCGATGATCATGGTGCCGGTGCCGGCGTTATGGATATGCACGTCGCCGACCGGAGCCAGGATCGTGATGTCGCCCGCACCCAGGCTGTCGATCTGCGCGCCGGCTGGTGCATGCAGCACCTGCACGTCGGCGCCATCGACGTTGTTCAGGCCGATGTGGCCCCCCGCTGGGAAGCCTGCCAGGTCGACCGCGAACGGACCGCTGCCGGTGAAGTCGAGCTGGCTGTCCGGCGCCGGGCCGGTAACCGTCAGCACGCCGCTGCCCGTGTTGTGCAGGGTAGCGTCGCCTTGCGGGTTGCTCACCGTGGTCGGGGTCGCCGAGTTCACGGTCAGGTTCGCGCCGTCCTTCAGGCCGTCCACGGTGGCGCTGCCGGTGCCGCTGTTGTTCAGCACCACGTCGCCGTCCGGGTTGGACAGGGTGACGTTGCCGTTGCCCGTCAGGGTCACGGTGGCGTCATCGTTCAGGCCGGTGACGGTGGCCACGCCGGGACCGGCGTTGTCGATCGTGACGTCGCCGTCCGGATCGGCCACCGTGGTCGGGCCATTGCCGCCCACGTGCAGGGTTTCGCCATCGTTCAGGCCAACCACCGTGACCAGGCCAGGACCCTGGTTATCCAGGGTCAGGCTGCCTTCCGGATCGTTCACCGTGACCGGGCCATTGCCCGACGTGGTGACGGTCGCGTCGTCGTCCAGGCCGGTGACCGTGGCGGTGCCAGGGCCGGCGTTGTTGACGGCGAGGTCGCCTTCAGGGTCGGCGATCGTGGTCGGGCCGTTGCCGTTCACGTTCACGGCTTCGCCGTCGTTCAGGCCGATCACCGTCACGGTGCCAGGGCCGCCGTTGTTCAGGTTGACGCTGCCTTCCGGCTGGTCGACATCGACGTCGCCGTTGCCCGAGGTGGTGACGGTGGCGTCATCATCCAGGCCGGTGACGGTCGCGGTGCCCGGGCCGCCATTGTTGACGGTCAGGTCGCCTTCCGGATCGGCCACGGTGGTTGGGCCGTTGCCGTTGACGTCGACGGTGCCGCCGTCATCGAGGCCGCGCACGGTGACGGTGCCAGGACCGCCGTTGTTGACGTTGACGTCGCCCTGCGGATTGTTGACGTTGACGTCGCCGTCGCCCGAGGTGGTGACGGTGGCGTCGTCTTCCAGTTCTTCGATCGTCACGCTGCCAGGGCCATCGGTGTTGACGTTGACGTCGCCACGCGGATTGGTCAGCACGACCGGGCCGTCGCCTTCGTAGGTCAGGGTGCCGCCGTGCGGCATGCCGCCGATGGTCACCTCACCGTCGCCGCCGTTGCGCACGTTGATGTCGCGGATCGGGTCGAGGATGATCACCGGTTCATCGGTGTCGATGTCGAGCACGATGTCGCCGTTGATGTCGGCCACGATGGCCGGCGCATCGGCGCGGGCCGAGTCGAACACCGGCACCGACTGGACGGTCAGGTCATCTTCGTAGGTGACGACGACGCGCACTTCGCGGTTCGCTTCGGCCGCGGTCAGCAGGTAGGTGGCGGCGGTGGCGCCGGCGATGGCGGTCCAGGCGCCGCCCGGCACTTCACGCGACTGCCACTGGTAAGTCGTGGCGGCAGCGATCTCCAGGGCGGTGCGGTCGACATCGGCGATGTCGACGTTGGCCGTCAGGACCTGGCCGTCGCGCAGTTCGCCGCTGACCGTCACGGTCGGCACGCCGCTGCCGTTCGAACCGGTCGGCAGGTCGTTGATGGCGACCACGTTCAGGGTCAGGGTGTTCGCGGTGGCGTCGAGGTCGGCGCCGCCGTTGGCGGTACCGCCGGCGTCGCGGACCTGGAAGGTCAGCGTCGGGGCAGGCGGATTCTGGCCGTCGTTGGCGTTCGCCACCGGACGGTACACCAGCTTGCCGGCTGCAATGTCGGCCGCGCTCACTTCGGTACCGGCGACCAGTGCGACGCCGTCCAGCGTCAGGCTGCCGGTGGCCGGCAGGGTGGCGATCTTCACGCCGGCCAGCGCATGGCCTTCGGCGTCGGTATAGCCGAAGTCCTGCAGGCGCAGCGTGTAGGCGCTGTCCTCGTCCAGGGTCACCGCGCCGTCGAGGCCCACCGGGGCGTCGTTGACCGGGGTGATGTGAATGACGGTCGAAGCGCCGACACCGGTGTTGTCCTGCATGTCGATCGACTCGACGCGCACCACGCGGTCTTGCGGCGACGGATTGGCCGAGCTGTTCACGTACTGGATCGCGCGCAGCGCCAGCTGGAACACGGAACCGTCCTTGTTGCCGGTGACGGTGATCGTGTGCGAGTTGTTGCCGGTGATGGTCAGGCCCATCAGGCCGAACTGGGCCACCAGGGCGCCCGAGACGAACAACTTCTCGCTGGCGCCGTCCGGATGGTTGGTCAGGCTGACGACCAGCTGCTTGATGTTGCCGTCCTGGTCGACGATGCTGGCGTCGGCGCTGGCAATGGCCACGCCGGCGCTGCGTTCGACATAGGTGGCTTCAGCGTTGCGGCCTGCGGCGCGGTCGCCGTTCATGTCGACCACCGGGGTCCATGGGACCTGGATGGTGGTGGTGACAATCGCCGAATCGAGGCCGTTGGCGGCGTCGCCGGTGCTGACCGAGGCGTCGCGCACCACGATCTGCACGGTGCGGTCGCCCGAGTAGGCGTTCGGGTTGGTGTTGTTGTACAGGACGGTTTTCAGCGCGTCCTGGTAGTCGGCATGGGTGCCGGCGCCGCTGAAGTTCAGCTGCGTCGCGCCTACCAGGCCGTTTGCGCCGGTGCCGTTGCCGCTGATCGCAATCGCGCCCAGCGAACCGGCAAAGCTGGCGCCGGCGCTCGAGACCAGGGTCTCGTAGGTCGTGCCGAACAGGTTGTCGAGCGCGCCGCCGCTGAGGGTGACGCGGGCCGAGACCAGGGTGTCGCTCACGCCGCCGGCCAGGTGGTCGGCGTCGGTGATGACGATGTCGCCCACCACCGACACGGCGTCGCCGCGCGGACGGAAGATGGTCGCCAGGTTGTTGCCTGCGCCGCCGCCGTTCAGGTCGACCACCGGTGCGTCGTTGGCGTGGGTGACCGTGATGCTCGAGGTGTCCGAGCCGTCCGAGAAGGCACTGATGCCGCCGCGCACCGAGGCGTCGGCCTTGACGCCGGCGCTGCCGCTGGCGCCATCCCACAGGTAGTAGGAGAAGCTGGCGACGGTGCCGTTCAGGCCATCCGGCTTGAAGCGGATCAGGTCGCTGCTGCGCAGCAGCAGGGCGTTGCCGCTGTCGACCGCGCCGACCGCCAGCCAAGTGCTGCCGCCGTCGAGCGAGTATTCCCAGGCGCCGCCGTCGGCCGGGCCGGCATTCGCCAGCGCGTGGATCGCGATGCCCTGGCCGGTGCCTTCCGGCGCGTTGCCGGCGCCGTTGTTGTTGAGGGCGTCGACATCGGCCACGCCGGTCTTGCCGGCTGCATTCCCGACCAGGGTCGAGACGGCCTGGCCGGCGTTGTTCAGCGCATCTTCGCCGATGGTGGTCATGACTGGCGCGTTGGCCGTCATGATCGGCGCATCGTTGACCGCGGTGACGTCGATAGTGAGGGTACGTGCGACCGGATCGAGGTCGACGCCGCCGTTGGCGGTGCCGCCGTTGTCCTGGACCTGGAAGCCGAAGCTGGCCAGGGCCGGGCCGCTGCGGTCGGCTGCCGGGGTGTAGACCAGCTTGCCGGCGGCGATGTCGGCCACCGACACGAACTGGCCGGCCGTGACGGCGGCGCCGTCCAGGCTCAGGCTGCCCGTTTGCGGCAGGCTCGAAATCTTCACGGCGACCAGGGTGTTGGCGTCGACATCGGTGAAGCCGAAGTCGGCCACGTTCAGCACCAGCGCCGTGTCTTCCTGGCCGGTGACGGTCGTGTCGGTACCGTGCGGCGCATCGTTCACGCCGATCAGGTTGATGACGGTCTGGGCGCCGACGCCGGTGTTGCCGTCGACGTCGGTGCTGGTGACCGAGACCACGCGCGGGGTCAGGTTCGGCAGGTCGGCGGCGTTCACGTACTGCACTGCGCGCAGGCCGATCTGGAAGTAGGCCGCATCGACGCCGTTCGGACGCGTTGCCGCGTTGTAGCCGAGCGTGATGGCGGCGCTGTTGTTGCCGGTCACGGTGACGCCGAAGATGGCCAGCTGGGACACCAGGGCGTCCGAGATGAACAGCTTCTCGGCAGTGCCGTTCTGCGGGTTGGTCAGGGTCACGACCACGCTGGCGATGTTGCCGTCCTGGTCGGTGATGCTGGCGTCGGAAGTGGCAAGCGCCACGCCGCTCTGGCCTTCGGTGTAGACCACGCTGTGGTCACGGCCTTCGAGGCCTTCGCCGTTCATGTCGATGACCGGGGTCCATGGCACCAGCACGGTGGTGGTGGCCACCACCGGGCCGCTCTGGACGGCCGAGGTGACCGGGCTGCCCGCAGCCCAGAACTGCAGGCTGGCGCCCGGCGCCAGGCCGGCCAGCGGGCCGGAAGCGACGAAGTGCTGGCTGTCGATGACCTGGCCGACGGTGAAGCCGGTGTCGACGCCGTTCATGAAGATACGCTGGCCGACCGCGATCAGGTTGTTGGCGCTGGCGGTGGCGAACGAGCCGGTGTTCGAGGCCGAACCTTCGTCGTCGGTCACCGAGATCGTGATGGTGCGCTCGCCCGAGAAGGCGTTCGGGTTGCTGTTGTTGTAGACGACGGTCTTGAGCGCGTTCTCGTAGTCGGCGCGGGTGCCGTTGCCGGTCAGGGTCAGCGCGGTGGCGCCGGTCAGGCCGAATTCGCCGGTGCCGTTGCCGTTGATCGCGAGCGTGCCCAGCGAACCGGCGTAGCTGCTGCCGGCGGTCGAGCGCAGGGTCTCGTAGACCGTGCCGAACACGTTGTCGAAGGCGCCGGTCGCCAGCGACACGGTGGCCGAGACGATGGTGTCCTGGACGTCGATGTCGCTGATGCGCACGTCGTCGGCGACGACCGCCACTTCGCCGCCGCGCGGGCGGAAGGTGGTGGTGAAGTCGTTGCCGGCGCTGCCGGCGCCGCCGAGGTCGACGATCGGCGGGTTGTTCGCGTGGGTGACGTCGAGGAAGGTGGTGCCGGCGTTCATGAAGTTGCCGCTGGCGCCGTCGCGCACCGCATACACCAGGGTGTCGTTCAGGTTGCCGTTCTGGTTAGGACCGCTGGTGTACAGCAGCTGGCTGGCGGCCAGCCAGTTCTGCACGTCGCCCATGCTGTTGCCGGCGATGGTCAGGACACCCGTGTCGGTACCGGTGACGATGAGGCCGGCCGGGCGGGTATAGGCAGGCGATTCTTCGCCGCGCAGGAAGCCCTGGTTGACGGTCAGGCGCAGCGCGAAGCCGGCGCCGCCGTCCGGGTCGACGATCGAGAAGCTGGTACGGATCGCGGCGGCCACGTCCTCGGTGAACACGGCCGTTGCCGGCACGTCGTTCAGGGTCGGGGCGTCGTTGGCGCCGTTGATGGTGACGTTCAGCACGGCCGAGTCGAACAGGCCGGTGTCGTCGCCGATGGTGTAGTTGAAGCTGTCCTGCAGCGACTGGCCCGGGGCCAGTGCATCGACGGTGCTGTTGCTCTGGTCGACGACATACGACCAGGCGCCGGTGGCGCGGTTCAGGGTCAGGGTGCCGTACAGGCCGGTCACGGTGTAGACGTCGCCGCTCAGCTGGCCAGCATCGCCCAGGCCTTCGGCATTGCCGCTGCGCACCGATGCGATCGGGTTGACCGCATTCAGGTTGTTGTTGATGTCGTAGTCGTTGCTCAGCACGTTGCCGGTCGGGTTCACGCCCGGGATGCTGTTGCCGACGCCGCTGGCTTCGACGGCGACGCCGAAGTCGTCGACCGCGGTCGGCTTGATCGCGCCCAGCTGCACGGTGCCGGTGGCGCCCGAGCTGATGTTCGATTCGAGGGTGCCGTGGTCGTCGGTGTAGCTGACGTTCACGCTCATGCGGTGGCCGCCGTCGTCGTTGGTCAGGGTGTAGGCGGCGTAATTCGCGCCGCTGATCGCCACGCCGTCGCGGTACCACTGGTAGCTCGGCGAAGCCAGCATCAGGCCGTCGCCGTCGGCGATGGTCGCGGTCAGGGTTTCACCCGGGGTCAGGGCGCCCGAGACGGTGACGCTGCCCGGGGTCTGCAGGTTCTGGATCGCGAGGGCGTTCGAGACCGGCGACTCGGCCACGCCGCCGTCGTCGTTGTAGAAGGCCTGCACGCGCACCTGCTTGGTCGATTCGCTTTCGGCCAGGACCAGGGAGTTGGTCTGGCCGCGCACGGCGCCGTTCGCGGCCGGGGCCACGTCCTGCCAGGTCTGGCCGTTGTCGCCCGAGACCTGCCACTGGTAGCGCACCTGGCCCGAGAAGCCGTCGGCGTCGGTCGGCAGGGCTGCCGTCAGGGTCTGGCCTTCGATCGCGGTGCCCGAGATGGTCA
>Ga0265780_10000246_pt1 | contig 85744 bp, 64 predicted proteins | sample P1T30metagenome_FD_192432 | JGI IMG/M metagenome (GOLD analysis project Ga0265780, IMG submission 192432) | Plant litter microbial communities from East Loma Ridge, Irvine, California - P1 T30 | ecosystem: Environmental > Terrestrial > Plant litter > Unclassified | place: USA: California...
GGCCGCCATCGCCAGCGACATCAAGGCCGCCGGCGCGGTGGCCGGCATCCAGATCGGCCACGCCGGCCGCAAGGCCAGCTCCAACCGTCCATGGGAAGACGGCGCCCACATTCCGAACGATGCGCCGAACGGCTGGCAGACCATCGCCCCGTCCGCCCTCGCCTTCGGCGGCGACCTGCCGAAAGTGCCGCAAGCGATGACGCTGGACGACATCGCGCGCGTGCGCCAGGGCTTTGTCGACGCCGCGCGCCGCGCGCTGGACGCGGGCTTCGAGTGGCTCGAGCTGCACTTCGCCCACGGCTACCTGGCGCAATCGTTCCTGTCGGCCCATTCGAACCGGCGCGACGACCAATATGGCGGCGACCTCGATGGCCGCGGGCGCTTCCTGCTCGAGACGCTGGCTGCGGTGCGCGCAGTCTGGCCGGAACACCTGCCGCTGACCGCGCGCATGGGCGTGATCGAATTCGACGGCCGCGACGAAGAGACGCTGGCGGAGTCGATCGAGATGACGCGCCGCATGCGCGCCGCGGGCCTGGACATGCTGAACGTGAGCGTCAACTTCACCATCCCCGACGTCAAGATCCCATGGGGTCCGGGCTTCCTGGCGCCGATCGCCCAGCGCGTGCGCCGCGAAGCCGGCCTGCCGGTGGCGTCGTCGTGGAATATCGGCGATCCGCAGGTGGCGAACCGCGTGGTGGCTGACGAACAGATGGACCTGGTGATGATCGGCCGCGAGCACCTGGCCGATCCGCACTATGCCTTCCGTGCCGCGAAAGAGCTGAAAGCCGAACAGCCGTTCGACGTGCTGCCGCCGCAGTACGGCTGGTGGCTGGAACGCTACCGGTAAGCCAGCTGCTCGGGCCGGGTGCGGTCCAGGCGCAGCGCGTCCCCATGGCGCGCCAGGTCGCGCCCCAGCACCAGGCGCAGGTCGGCGGGAGCACACTCGTCGACCTGCTCGAGCTGGGCGCTGCCCAGGCGCTGCGCCAGCCTGCGGGCGGCGTCGGCATGGCCCGCCTCGTATTCGATGCGGGTCTGGCGCACCGCGAAGCCTGGCTCGTTCGACAGCCGCGTCACCTGCAGGCCCGGATCGTCGATGCGGCGCGACAGCGCGCGCGCCATGCCGGTCACCCCATTGCCGTTGCGGATTTCCAGGCGCGCCGCGCCGACGGCGACGGGCGCTGCCAGCGGCGCAGCCGGCGTGCGGCGCAACTCCATCAGTCCATCGGCGCCGACATCGACCCGGGTCTGGGCCCAGTCGTCCCGCGACCGCGGCGCCGGCGCGGCGAATGCCTGGTCGAGCGTGGCCACCCCGGTCTTGCCGCCGGCGGCGGCGAAATCGGCGCGCAGGTCGTGCTGGCGCAGCGCTGCGGCTTGCCTGTGCATCTGCTGCGCGCGTTCATCCTGCCCCAATGACATCAGGGCGTCGCCCAGCAACTGCCATGCACGCGGGTTGAGCGGGTCGAGCAGGCAAGCCTTTTCCAGCGCGATGCGCGCCTCTTCAGCGTCGCCATGGGCCAGCAGCGCGTTGCCCAGGTTCGCGTACAGGTAGGCCTTGCCTGGCCCCGACTCCAGGGTGATCGACGCCGTCAGGCTGCGCCAGATGGCGATCGCCTGCGTGAGCTCGCGCCCTTCGGCGTGCAGCGTCGCCAGGCCGTTGCGCGCACCAGGATGCGCGGGGTCGGACTGCAAGGCCGTGACGTAGGCGGCGCGCGCGGCGTCCAGGCGCTGCGCCAGGTGGTGTTCGCGGCCCAGGCGATAGGCTTCATCCGCGCTGGCGCCGCCGTCGAAGGCGGCGCGCCAGTCGAACGGCGAGCAGGCCAGCAGGCAGGTGGACAGCAGCGCCAGCTGGGCGAGATTGGCGGCACGTTTCATGACGGCTCCTTGGTGGTCAACGCCCCAGGGTCAAGCTGCCCAGGGTGCGTGAAATCTGCATCGTGGCGGGGCCCAGCAATACCATCAGCAAGGTCGGGAAGATGCAGAAGATGAGTGGAAACAGCAGCTTGAGGCCGATCTTGGCCGCGGTTTCCTCGGCCATCATGCGCCGTTTGTGGCGCAGGTTCTCGGCGTGCACGCGCAGCGACTCGCCGACGCTGGTGCCGAAGCGCTCGGACTGGATCAGCATCGCGACCAGGGTGTCGACGTCGTCCACGCCCGAACGCAGCGCGAAGTTGCGCAGGGCTTTCTCCTTGCTGAAACCGGCGCGCATCTCCATCAGCACCAGCTGCAGCTCCTGGGCCAGCACCACGCTCTTGATGTGGATCTCGGACGCCACCTTGACCAGCGCGCGCTCGAGGCTCAGGCCGGCCTCGACGCATACCGTCAGCAGGTCGAGCGCATCGGGGATGGTCTCGAAGATCTCGCGCCGGCGGCGCTTCACCAGGCGCTCCAGCACGGCGTTGGGCGTGTAATAGCCAAGCGCAGCGCCCACCAGCAGCAGCGCCAGCACATTGCCGCCGCTGAGCTTTGCGCCATACAGCACCAGGAACGGCGCCGACAGCGCCGGCACCACCAGCGCCAGCGCGGTCTTGGACGCGAAGTACAGCGTCGGCGCCGACGGATGGCGCCAGCCGGCGTTCATGAAGCGCGTGCGCAGGGTCGATTTTTCCCAGCCCTCTTCGGGAATCGACAGCCGCGTCAGCGGGCGCGCCACGCTGGCGACGCGCTCGATCCAGCGCACGCCAGGCTCGGCGCCGCCGGCGCGCTGGCCCAGGAACTGGCGCAGCCGTTCGCGCAGCGCCAGCGGCGCGAACAGCGCCAACCCGACCCACGCCAGGAGGCAGACAACGAAGAAGACGATCAGCAGAAAGGTGAATTGGGAAGCGTTCATGGCAGCCTCACACGCGGATGCGGATGATCCGGCGCAGCCATACCACGCCGAACACGATCATGCCCAGGCCAATCCACAGCAGCTTCACGCCGGATGGATCCTTCCACAGCATGCTGACGTAGGCCGGGCTCGAGAACAGCATCACGCCCATCACGCCGAACGGCAGCAGGCCGAGGATCCAGGCCGACATCCGGCCCTCGGCCGACAGCACTCGCACATGCGCCACCAGCTTCAGGCGGGCGCGGATGATCTGGCTGATATTGCCGAGGATCTCGGCCAAGTTGCCGCCCGACTCGCGCTGGATCAGCACCGCGATCACCAGGTAGCGCAAGTCGGTCAGCGGGATGCGCGCGGCCAGGCTATGCAAGGCCTCGTTCATCGGCACGCCGTAGTTGATTTCCTCGCGAGCGATGCGGAACTCGCCGGCCAGCGGCTCGGGCAGCTCGTTGCCGACGATCTGCAGCACATTGGTAAACGAGTGCCCGGCGCGCAGCGCGCGCGCGATGAAATCGGCCGCCTCGGGCAACTGGTGCTCGATGCGCACCAGGCGCCGGATGCGCATGCGCGCCACCCACCACCAGGGCAGGCCGAGGGCGGCGGCGGCCAGCACCAGGCGCGCCGGCAGCGGCATGTCCCAGAAGGCCGAGACGGCCAGCGCCAGCACCGGCAGCACCAGCGAACAGACGCCGAATTGGGTCACGGTCCAGGTGGCGCCGGCCTGCACCAGCAGCGCGTCGATGCGGTCGGCCAGGGCGAGGCGGTGCAGCAGGCGGTCGAGCGCCGGCTGGCGGCTGTAGCGGCGCTGCTTGAGGATCGAGATCCGCTCGCCGCCCCGCCCCGCCACGCCACCGGACATCACCTGCAGGCGGCGCGCGATGCGGCGCGCCGCCGCGCCGTGGGTGCTCATCCACCACAGGTAGAAGCCTTCGACCGCCAGGATCACGGCGGCGAACACCAGCACCACGAAGCCATAGAACAGAGTGTCCATCGGCCACCCCTCAGTCGAAAATGCGGTCGGGATCGAAGGCGTCTTCCGGCACCGGCGCGCCGAACAGCTTGAGACGGTCGGCGAAGCGCGGGCGCACCCCGGTGGCGCTGAACTGGCCCAGCACCTTGCCGTCGGCATCGACCCCGCGCTGCTCGAAGCGGAAGATCTCCTGCATCGAGATGATCTCGCCCTCCATCCCGGTGATTTCCTGCAGGCTGACCAGCTTGCGGGTGCCGTCGGTCAGGCGCGAGACCTGCACTACCACCGTCACCGCCGACACGATCTGCTGGCGGATGGCGCGCGGGGTCAGGTTCACGGCCGCCATGCTGACCATATTCTCCAGGCGCGAGAGCGCGTCGCGCGGGGCGTTCGAGTGGATGGTGGCGAGCGAGCCTTCGTGGCCGGTGTTCATCGCCTGCAGCATGTCGAGCGCCTCGGCGCCGCGCACCTCGCCCAGGATGATGCGGTCGGGCCGCATGCGCAGCGCGTTGCGCACCAGCGCGCGCTGGGTCACCTCGCCCTTGCCCTCGATATTCGGCGGACGCGTCTCCAGGCGCACCACATGCGGCTGGCGCAATTGCAGCTCGGCCGCGTCCTCGATCGTCACCACCCGCTCGCAGGCCGGGATGAAGCCCGAGATCAGGTTGAGCAAGGTGGTCTTGCCGCTGCCGGTGCCGCCCGAGATCAGGATATTGACCTTGGCCGTGCCCAGGCTTTCGAGCACCTGGATCATCGGCGGCGTGACGCTCTTGTAGTCGAGCAGGCTTTGCACCGACAGCGGGCTGCCGCCGAAACGGCGGATCGACAGGATCGGGCCGTCCACCGCCAGCGGCGGGATGATCGCGTTCACGCGCGAGCCGTCCGGCAGGCGCGCATCGACCATCGGGCTCGATTCGTCCACCCGGCGTCCCACGCGCGAGACGATCTTCTCGATGATCTTCATCAGGTGGGCGTTGTCGTGGAAGGTGATCTCGGTGAGTTCCAGACGTCCGCCGCGTTCGATGTATACCTTGCTCGCGGTATTGACCAGGATGTCCGAGATCGTCGGATCGGCCAGCAAGGGCTCGAGCGGGCCGAAGCCGAGCATTTCGTGCTGGATGTCGAGCACCAGGTGGTGCCGCTCGTGCTGGTTGAGGGCGATGCGCTCGTCCTCGATGATGCGCTGGACCAGCAGCGCCAGCTCGTGCTTGAACTGTTCGGCGGTCAGGCGCTTCAGGCGCTCCAGGTCGATCCGGTCGAGGATCAGCTGGTGCATCAGCTTCTTGAGTTCCTGGTAGGCCTGGTTCGGGGCATCCTGCAGCTCGGTGCCGGTGGAGCGCTCCTGGCCGGACAGTACGAGGCGTTCGCGAAGGGACATGGGGGCTCCAGCGGTGGGGTGGATCAGTTGTCGGATTCCTGGCGCCCGAACAGGCGGTCCAGCAAGCCCTTGCTCTCCGGGATGCGCTGCGCGGTGACCAGTTCGACCATCTCGGCCAGGCTGCGCGCGGCGGCGCTCGCGCGCGACAGCTGCAGCACCGGCACGCCCTGGTTGACCGAGTCGGTCACTGCGACGTAGTCGTTGGGGAAGGTGTGCACCACCTCGCAGCCCAGCGCCGCGTGCAGGTCCTGCAGGCGAAGTTTGCCGCCCTTCTCGTAGCGGTTGACGATCAGGCGGATGTTGTCCAGCACGTAGCCGAGCGAGCGGAAGATGTCCAGCAGCCGGCGCGCGTCGCGGATGTCGGGCAGCGCCAGCTGCAGCACCGGGAAGATGGTGTCGGTCACGTCCAGCGCGCGCAGCGACACCGCGTCGATCTGGCGCCCGACGTCGAGCAGCACGTAATCATAGTGTTGGCGCGCCACGCGCAGGATGGTGTCGATGTGCTCCGGCTTGGCTTCCTTTGCGTGCGCCGCATCGTCGGCCGCGGCCAGCACCGCGAAGCCGGGCGTGACGTGCACCACGCACGATTCCAGGAACGGGCCGTCCACGCGCGCGATCTGGGCGCAGACGTGGGACATGGTCATGGTCGGCTTCTGGTCCGACACATACAGGGCGGCGTCGCCGAACTGGCCGTGCAGGTCGATCAGTAATACCTTCTTGCCCGCCAGCGTCGTGAGCGCGTAGCCGAAGTTGGTCGAGATGAAGGTGGCGCCGCTGCCGCCCTTGCAGGCGATGAAGGCCATCACCTTGCCGTCGCGCAGGCTGGAGATGCCGGCGGCGGCGGCGATCCGGTCCATCGCCTCGTGGAAGGCGCGGTGCACCAGCGGCAGCTGCAGCAGTTCACGCACGCCGGCGCGCATGGCGGTGATCAGGAGTTCGGGCTGCTGCTGGGTGGTCAGCAGCAGCAGCTGGGCGGCCGGATACAGGCGCCCCAGACGTTCGAGCAGGCCGGCTTCGGGCGGCTCCAGGCCGCCGGCGTCGACGATCACCAGCTGGGGCGCGTCCGACTCCGGACGGTCGAGCGCCTCGCGCAGGCTGGCGCGGGTGGCCGCCAGGTGCAGGGGCGGCATGCGCGCGGCGCCCTGGGAGGCGAGTTCCGCGTACAGGTGGCTGTCCCGGCTGATCAGGAGCGCTCTCATGAAGATCCTCAGTGTGTGGCCGTGCCGTGGCAGGCCGGTGGGCGCGCATCCATCACTGTTTCACCAGCGCCGCCGGCTGGCCGGTGGCCGGCCTGGCGTAGGAGCGCTGGTAATTCTCGATGGCGGCGCGCGCGGCGGGGCCATCGAGCCCGAGTGCCGGGTCGCGGTTGGCGGCGGCGCCAGGTGCAATCACCTGCGCCGCCAGGTTGTCGCGGGTGGCGTCGCCGAAGCGGCGGTCCCAGTCGGGCGTGGTCGAGACGCAGCCCTGGGCGCCGCAGGCGAGCAGCGCCAGCGCCGCCCATCGCATGAAGGTGGTGTTCATCGCGCTCCCCTATTCGAGTTCGAAGCCGCCGGCGGTCCGGGCCGGCGCCGGCGCCGTTCTGGCGGCGGCCGTCGCGGGCGGCGCGCCTTCGAGCCGCCCGCCCAGCATCACGCCGGTGCGCGATGGCGGGGTGAAGCCGTCGGTGGGCAGCACATGGCTGCCGCCGGCCAGCGGCTTGACCAGCCGCGCCGTGATCAGGAACACCAGTTCGGTGCGGTCTTCCTGGTAGTCGGTGCTGCGAAACAGCGCGCCCAGCACCGGCACGTCGCCCAGTCCCGGCACGCCTTTCAGGTTAGCGATCAGGTTGTTGCGCACCAGGCCTCCGATCGCGAAACTCTGGCCATCGTTCAACTGCACCGTGGTGCTGGCGCGGCGCGTGGTCACCACCGGCATGATCGCGGTGCCGGCCACGCCGGTGGCGCTGATGCCGATCCCTTCGCGCGACAGCTCGGATACCTCGGGCGCCACCTTCAGATTGATGCGCCCCCCGGCCAGCACGGTCGGGGTGAAGCGCACGCCGACCCCGAATTCCTTTTCTTCGAGCGTGATGCGGTCGTTGTTCTGCGAAACCGGGATATAGAATTTTCCGCCAGCCAGGAACGAGCCTTCCTGGCCGCTGATGGCCAGCACGTTCGGCTCGGCCAGGATCTTCACCAGGCCATCCATCTTGTCGGCCTCGATGCCGAAGCGGTTGCCGTTGCTCTTGAGCCCGGACAGGCCGCCTCGGGTCAGGCCGGACAGGAAATCGGTGGCCAGCGTCGTGGTCCAGCTGCCGGAGCCGAAGGAAAAGCGGGTGCCGGTCTCGAGCCGCTCGATCAGGGTGCGCGCGACTTCGGCCACCTTGACCTCGAGCTGCACCTGCTGCGGCGCGCTCACCGCCAGCAGGTTGACGATGCGGGCACTGGTTTCGCCGGAGCCGCCGGCGCCGCGGCCGTCGTTCACCACGATCACGCCGTCGGTGGCGTTCTCCTTGTCGGCCGCCGGCAGCTGGCGCAGGGGCCGGCGCACATAGGCGCCGGCCAGTTCCACCGCGCGCGCCACCACGGCGGCGTCGCTGGCGGTGCCCATCAGGACCAGGGTGTCGTTGGCGGCCATCACCCGGATGTCCTTCTCGTCCGGCAGCGCCGCGGCGAGGGTGGCCTGCAGGCCGCCCGGGTCCATCGCGACCGTGATGTCGATCACGCTGCAGGCGCCGCTCCTGCCCTGCACGATCATATTGGTACTGCCGACGTCGACACCGGCGATGTACAGGGTGTCGGGCGCGACCAGCATGGCCTGCACCACGGCCGGGTTGCCGACGCTGCGCCGGGCGACTCTCTCGGGCAGGCGCAGCATGGTCGACTTGCCCATCTGGAGCGCCATCGCGGCCGGGCGCGCGGCCTCGCCGCGGCAACCCTGGGCGCCCGCTGCGCCGTTGTCGGCAGGCGCCGGCGCGGCCGCCTTCCTGGCGCCGGCGGGTTTTGGCGCCGGCGGCTGCGCGGTGACGGCGGCGGCGCCCGCCGCGGTGGAGGCCAGCGCGCTGGCCGGGGCCAGGGCGCAGCTGCCGGCCAGCGCGGCCGCCAGGCAGGCGTGCGATGCGATCGAGGGACGTTTCATGATCGGTCCAGTCAAGGGATTCAGAAGCATTCCTGCGAGGCGTGCAGGCCGTTGATGACCGCGATGCAGTCGCGTCGCGGGGCCGGTGCGCGCACCTGCTGCACGCGCGGCCGTGGCGGCGCGCGTACCACGACCGGCTGGATCCGCGGCGCCGGCAGCAGGCTTTCCTTGGTCGCGCCGAGCGTCGAGGCGGCGGCCGGATCGACCTGGTTGCGCAGCGCCAGCGACAGCGTACCCACGCTCCGGGCCAGGTCGAGCTTCTCGGCCTGCTCCGGCGTGACTTCGAGGGTGACGGCGTTGACCACCCGGGGTTTGGTCTCGTCGCGGTTGACTTCCTGCGCCACCGCCAGCACCAGGATCCGCTCCAGCACGATCTTCGAGATGCTCTGCTCGCGCCCGCGGCTGGCGTTGGGGTCGGGCATGGTCTCGGTGCTGACGATGATGTCGACATAATTGCCCGGCAGGGCGAAGCCGGCCACGCCGATCACGTCGTTGACGCGTACCGTGATGGCGCGCTTGCCTTCGGTGATCAGGGCCGACAGCCCACCGAGGGTGCCGCTTGGCGCCAGCTTGGCTTCACTGATCGGCTCCCCCGCCAGCAGGCTGCTCCTGAGCACTCTGCCGCCCAGCGCTGCGGGATCGGTGAATGCGGCTTTCGGCACGCTGTCGACGGGCCATTCGACCAGCTTGAACATTTCGGGCGTGAGGCGCTGGCCGATATCGATATCGGCCCTGGCGACGACGATCCGGCCCGAGGTCGAGCCCGGGGCGTTGAGCAGCCAGCTGGCCGCCAGCACCACTGCCAGGAGGCCGAGCACCACCGCCAGCGCCATCATGATCATGGCACGCTTGTTCTTCATCGCGCTTCTCCTGTGCTGGCCGCCGACATGAGGGGGGATGGGGCCGGAGCCAGCGCAGGCGGCAGGGCGCTGGCTCCGAACAGGCTGCTCCAGGCCTGGACCAGGCCATCGATATCGCAGCGCGGCGCGCGGCCGGCGAAGCCGGCGAAGTCGTCGATCCGCCCCAGCAGCTCGTGCGGGTAGGCCGCCAGCAGCGGACGGCGGGTGCGGTGGTGCAGCTCGCCCACCAGGTAGTCGAGCGCGGCCTCGTCGAGTTCGATGCGGCGCAGGCGCGCCTGGCGCCGCACCAGCGCGCGGTAGGCGCCTTCCATCAACGGCCCGACCGGGATGCGGTAGCCGATGCGGCGCAGGCAGGCGTCGTCCAGCACCGATTCCGGCGCCAGGCTGGTGGCCAGCACCAGGCAGACGTCGAACGGCAACGCGTGGCTGGCGCCGTGCGGCACCGCCACGTGATCCTGGCCCGCCTCGAGCGCGCCCAGCCAGCGGTGCAGCAGTTCACTGGCCGGCACGCGCTGGCGCCCCAGGTCGTCCACCACCAGCAGGCCGTTATTGGCCAGGATGTGCGGCGGCGCGCGCAGCACGCCGCTGGCGGCGTCGATCCGCAATTCCAGCATGTCGCGCGCCAGCTCGGCGCCGACATGCACCAAGGGACGCTGCGACAGGGCCCAGCGCGCATCGAAGCTGCGCCGTTCTTCCATGCCGCGCGGGTTCAATGGCGCCGGATGCAGGGCGGGATCGTGCAGCTGGACGATCTCGTGGTTGACCAGCACCGCGTACGGCAGCGCGATCGGATCCTGGCGCAGGCGTGCGAACTTGCGCGCCAGCGTGGTCTTGCCGCTGCCGGACGGGCCGTACAGCAGCAGCGGGCGGCCGGAGTACAGGGCCGCGCCGATCAGTTCGCGCACGCCGGCGTCGAAGCCGTCGCCGTCGAGCACCGCCTCCAGGTCGGCGCGCGCCACGTGCCGCACCTCGCCCTGGCGCTGCGACTGGCGCGTCACCAGCGTGCGCCAGGCCGCCAGCGTCACCGGCGCCGGGCCGACATAGCGCGACTCGTTCAGGTGCTCGGCGGCGGCGCGCTGGCCGAAGCCGGTCAGCTGGTAGTGAACGTCGAGCTCGGTGTCGCCCGCATACGCCACCTCGGCGTGCTGGCTGGCGACCAGCGCCTGCAGCACTTCGCGCACCACGCTGACCGACAGGCGCAGGCGTCCGCTCAGGCGAGACAGGGGCGTGCGGGCGCCGGCGTGCAGGGTCTTGAGGACCAGGCCGGTCACCAGCCGCTCGTCGAGCCCGGTGTCGCGCACGGTGCGCGGCTGGCGCGGCAGCACGGCGGCGAGGTCGCCGTCCATCGCTGCCTCAGCTTGCGCATCGTGCACGGCGGTCGCGCCGGTCGAAGACACTCCGATCATGAAGCCTCCCGCTCCTTGTTTGTACCGAAAAACCTTGATTTGATTCTAGCCAGCGCCCCGCCCGGCCACTTGATACCTGACAAAGGGCGGACTCAGCAGTTAAAAAAGCGCTATCGTCCCGTAACGGTCAGCAAGAAACGCGATCGTTCCAAGTGCGATCGCCACGCCATAGGGAATCGATCCGGCGCTCGGCGGGCCGTCGGGTGCGCCCAGCGCCGGCCCGGGCGGCAATCTGAGCAGCGTGGGCCGCAGGATCGCCCACAGATTGGACAGGGCCAGGCGCAGCCTGCCCTTGACGATGACCAGCGCCAGCGCCATGACCCCGCCCACGCACCAGGCCAGGATGGCGATGCGCAGCGCGTCGCCGGGACCGGTGAAGGCGCCGACCGCGGCCATCAGCTTGACGTCCCCGGCAGCCATGCCGCGGACCAGGTAAAAGGGCAAAAAGATGGCAAGGCCGGCGCCAGCGCCGCCCAGCCAGGTCAGTAGTGAACGCGGCGCATCGGGCGCCAGCAGGTGCAGCGCCAGGGCGCCCAGTACGCCGCCCAGCAGCAGCCGGTTGGGGATGCGGCGGCACTCCAGGTCCTTGATCGCCGCGGCCGTCACCAACAGCAGCAGCAAGGTGTCGAGATACGGTGCGACAGTCATGATCGGCTCCGCGAAAAAAAAGCCCCCCGGGGCCGGACTGCAACCCGGGAGGCCACGCCGATCAAGTCGGAACGACCAATTTGTCGCTGATGTACTGGAACGCTGCCTCGATCTTGGTACCGACCTCGCCAGCGACACCTGCCATCACCACGCCGATGAGGGCGGCGATCAGACCATACTCGATGGCCGTCACACCGTTCTCGTCAGCAACAAACGTTTTGATGGCGGAGGTAATCCTGCTCATGACAAACTCCTTATAGTGGTTGAGAAAAACTGGCTGCGACTGGGCCCCGTCGCGACTGCGGTGTTGCGTTTGCCAGTGAATTCACTATAGGTTTTAATGCCGTACGGCAAGTTGAGAAGGCACAACTTTTCTAACCGGAAATATAAAATTCTGATTAACAACAGCTCTCCCGGGCATGCGCTACAGATATGTGAAATACGTATAGCAATTGTTAAGGATAGTTGCCGCTAGTACAAAAAGCATTTATGCTGTTTTGCTTAACCGCTGAAAAATGCGGCAGTATCGAAAGCCAGAACGCTGCCCCCAGCGTTTTCCGCGTTCGCCAGTTTCTCTGCCAGTTCCTCTCTCTTGCTTGGTCTGATAACGACGACATGGATTCCCTGCTGCGACACATGGTGGACATGACTGGCCACCGCGATCACACGATGCTGGACATCTCCGTGATTTCGGCGGTCCAGGAGCTGTCGGGCGCGGCACGCACCCGGGTGCTCAGCATCGTCACTGTCGGCGAACAGCGGTTCGTGCGCTCGCGCGCCTGCGTCCATGCCGGCAGCGCGGCCTGCCCCGAGGAACCGCAGGACGGCGGCCCGGGCGAGGCGACCGCCGGCTATCCCGAACTCGAAACCTGCCTGCGCCAGCACGACGCCCGTGCCGAGGGCGAGGGCGACAACGGCCTGCGCCGCCTGTGGCTGCCGATCTGGTTCGGCGACAAGGCCGATACCTGCCTCGAGATCCTGCACGACGGCCCGTTCACGCCGGAAGCGCTGTACATGGTCAGCGGCATCGTCAGCGTGTACCGCAACTTCCAGAATCTGCTCGACTACAGCGAGCGCGACTCGCTCACCGGCCTGCTCAACCGCAAGACCTTCGACGACCAGCTGGCGCGCATGCTGCACGCGTCCGACGCCGACAGCGGCGCGCCCGGCCGGACCGAACGGCGCCAGCACAGCGGCGACGAAAAAGGATGGCTGGCGGTGGTCGACGTCGACCATTTCAAGAGCGTGAACGACCGCTTCGGCCACCTGTACGGCGACGAAGTGCTGATCCTGATCGCCAACCTGCTGCAGTCGTCGTTCCGCTCGCAGGACCGGGTGTTCCGCTTCGGCGGCGAGGAATTCGTGGTGCTGCTGCGCGCGACCACGCTCGAGAATGCGCGCCGCGTCATCGACCGCTTCCGCAGCGACGTCGGGGCGCATGCCTTCCCGCAGGTGGGCCAGGTCACGGTCAGCATCGGCTTCACCAGCGTCAGCGCCGCCGATTCGCCGGTGGTCACGCTCGGCCAGGCCGACCAGGCCCTGTACTACGCCAAGGCCAATGGCCGCAACCGCGTGTGCCACTACGAAGAGCTGGTCGCGGGCGGCCTGCTGCAGACGGTGGCCGTGAACGACACCGCAGAATTTTTCTGAAGGAAGCGCGCGGCGCCTGCCGCTCGCGAGAAGGTAAGGCCCGGGCTTTCGCCCAGGTTCAGGCCAGCTGCATGAAGCGCATCGGTTCGACCTTCCAGGTGGCGGCCGACTCGTGGCGCACGATGCGGTCGCCCCCGCCGAAGCCCTGCCCTTTCGACAGGTCGACCATCTCGGGCTTGATATACACCTGCTTTTTCGTGTGGAAGAACACGTTGACCTTCGGCGTGAGCAGGCTCGATTCGTGCGGCTCGACCACGACGCCCAGGCGGCCCGACTCCAGCAGCACCAGAGTGCCGACCGGGTAGATCCCGACGCAGCGCATGAATTCCTGGGCCAGCACGGGGTTGAAGTGGAACTTGCTCCATTCGTAGATCTTGCGCAGCGCCTCGGCCGCCGGCATGCCCTTGTGGTAGCTGCGGTCGGACGTGATCGCATCGTAGACGTCGACGATGGCCGCCATCTGCGCCAGCTCGCTGATGCTCCCTTCGGCCTGACGGTCCGGGTAGCCGCTGCCGTCGCGCCGCTCGTGGTGGTGCAGCGTGATGTCGAGCGGGATCGGGCCGATCCCGGGCGTCTTCACCAGGATGTCGTGGCCGTCGCGCGGATGGCGCTTGACGATGTCGAATTCCTCGTCGGTCAGGCGCCCCGGCTTGTTGAGGATCGCGTCGGGCACCAGCGCCTTGCCGGTGTCGTGCAGCAGGCCGCCCAGGCCGGCCTGGTGGATCAGGCCTTCATCCATGCCGCGCGAGCGGCAGAAGGCCACCAGCAGCGCGCACACGCTGACCGAGTGCAGGAAGGTATAGTCGTCCTTGTTCTTGATCTGCAAAAGGCTGAGCAGGGCGCCTGAATTGCGCAGGATCGATTCGGTGACGTTCTGCACCACCGGGCTGATCTGGTCCAGCTCGACGGCCTTGCCCAGGCGCGCGTCCTGCATCACGGTGCGCACCAGGCCGGCCGCCTGGCGCCGCACATTCGCGGCGCGCTGCAGCTCCTCGCTCAGCGACACCCGGGCCAGCACGCGTGGCGACTCGGCCAGCGCCGTCACTTCGGCCTCGGTGGCGGCCGCCGCCTGGTCGAGGGTCGGCGCGTCCACGTCCATGCCGCGCCCGCAATCGATCACGACGCCGCGGATGCGCGCATCGACGATCTTGCGGATCTCGTCCTCGCTGGTGATCAGGAACTGGCTGCGCACGAACGGATGCTCCATCCAGCCGCAATCGAGGTCGTTGATGAACATGCCGACCTTGAGCTGCGAAGAATCCACTTTTTTGAGCATCTGCTGTCCCATATCAATACCCGCGTCCGGGCTGTCACTCACTGAGTATAACAACTGCCTTGTCTTATGGAACTTCTTGTTGCCTTAAGACTACAAAGTGTTACACGGGCGGTGCGTCCCGCGTCACCTCTGGCGGCACTGCCAGTGCGGTCTGCGGCTTGACGTTAACGTTAACGTCATATACCGTACCAGCATCCCCTCCGTACCAGACCGAAGGACCATCCGCCATGAACGACATCACGCCTGCCGCCCGGCTCGACCTCCCCGAACAGCCACGCCTGGCCAACAAGGTGCGCTTCGTCACCGCCGCCTCGCTGTTCGACGGCCACGACGCCTCGATCAACATCATGCGCCGCATCCTGCAGTCGAACGGCGCCGAAGTGATCCACCTGGGCCACAACCGCTCGGTCGACGAGGTAGTGACGGCGGCGCTGGCCGAGGATGCGCAAGGCATCGCCATCTCGAGCTACCAGGGTGGCCACGTCGAATACTTCAAGTACATGATCGACCTGCTGCGCGAGCGCGGCGGCGCGCACATCAAGGTGTTCGGCGGCGGCGGCGGGGTGATCGTCGCCAGCGAGATCGAGGAACTGCACGCATACGGCGTGACGCGCATCTTCAGCCCGGAAGACGGCCAGCGCATGGGGCTGGTCGGCATGATCCGCTCGATGCTGCAGGCCTGCGACGTCGACCTCTCGCCCTACGCCCCGACCTCGCTCGCGGCGCTGCAGGCCGGCGATATCGCGGCCCGCCACCGCCCGCTGGCCCAGCTGATCACGGCACTGGAAAACGACCGGGTCGACCCTGACCTGCGCCGCCAGATCCTCGACACCGCCGAGGCCCTGCGCGTGCCGACCCTGGGCATCACCGGCACCGGCGGCGCCGGCAAGTCCTCGCTGACCGATGAACTGATCCGCCGCATCCGCCTCGACCAGGGCGACCGCCTGCACATCGCCGTGATCTCGATCGATCCCTCGCGCCGCAAGTCGGGCGGCGCCCTGCTGGGCGACCGCATCCGCATGAATGCGATCAATCCGTGGAACGGACAGACCCGCGTGTTCATGCGCTCGCTGGCCACGCGCGAAGCCGGCTCCGAGATCTCGCAGGCACTGCCCGACGTGATCGCCGCCTGCAAGGTGGCCGGCTTCGACCTGGTGATCGTCGAGACGTCGGGCATCGGCCAGGGCGACGCCGCCATCGTGCCGCATGTCGACACCTCGATGTATGTGATGACCCCGGAATTCGGGGCCGCTTCCCAGCTCGAAAAAATCGATATGCTCGATTTCGCCGACCTCATCGCCATCAACAAGTTCGACCGCAAGGGGGCGCTCGACGCGCTGCGCGACGTGGCCAAGCAGTACCAGCGCAACCGCGAACTGTGGTCGACCAGTCCCGACCAGATGCCGGTGTATGGCACCCAGGCCTCGCGCTTCAACGACGATGGCGTGACCGCCCTTTACCACGGCCTGCTGCCGAAGCTGGCCGCGCTCGGCCTGCCGGTCGAGACGGGCAGCCTGCAGGCGCCCGCGCAGCGCTACTCGAGCGGCAAGAATGTGATCGTGCCGCCGGCGCGCAGCCGCTACCTGGCCGAGATCGCCGACACCGTGCGCGGCTACCACCGCAACACGGCCAGGCAGGTGAAATTGGCGCGCGAACGCCAGCAGTTGACGGAAGCGCGGCGCATGCTGCTGGGCGCGCAGCGCGGCGCCGACTTCGACGACCTGATCCTCGAGCGCGAGAACGCGATGGACGGCGAAGCGAGGTCGCTGGTCGCGTCCTGGCCGCAGCTGCAGGCGACCTACGCCGGCGATGAACACGTGGTGAAGATCCGCGACAAGGAAATCCGCACCCGCCTGGTCTCGACCACGCTGTCCGGCAATCCGGTGCGCAAGGTGGCGCTGCCGCGCTTCGAGGACCATGGCGAGATCCTGCGCTTTCTGATGCTCGAAAACGTGCCCGGCGCGTTCCCGTACACCGCCGGCGTGTTCCCGTTCAAGCGCGAAGGCGAGGACCCGACCCGCATGTTCGCGGGCGAAGGCGACGCCTTCCGCACTAATAAACGTTTCAAGCTCGTGTCGACCGGGATGGACGCCAAGCGCCTGTCGACCGCCTTCGACTCGGTGACGCTGTACGGCGCCGACCCGGCGCTGCGGCCCGACATCTACGGCAAGGTCGGCAACTCGGGCGTGTCGATCGCCACGCTCGACGACATGAAGGTGCTGTACGACGGCTTCGACCTGTGCAGCCCGTCGACGTCGGTCTCGATGACCATCAACGGCCCCGCCCCGACCATCCTGGCGATGTTCATGAATACCGCGATCGACCAGCAGGTCGCCAGGTTCGTGGAAAAGGAAGGCCGCCAGCCGTCGCCCGAAGAAGCCGAAAAAATCCGCGCCTGGGTGCTCACCGCCGTGCGCGGCACGGTGCAGGCCGACATCCTCAAGGAAGACCAGGGCCAGAACACCTGCATCTTCTCGACCGAGTTCTCGCTGAAGGTCATGGGCGACATCCAGGAATACTTCGTCACCCACGGCGTGCGCAACTTCTATTCGGTGTCGATCTCGGGCTACCACATCGCCGAGGCGGGCGCCAATCCGATCTCCCAGCTGGCGTTCACGCTGTCGAACGGCTTCACCTTCGTCGAAGCCTACCTGGCGCGCGGGATGCAGATCGACGACTTCGCGCCGAACCTGTCGTTCTTCTTCTCGAACGGCATGGACCCGGAATACACGGTGCTGGGCCGCGTCGCGCGCCGGATCTGGGCGGTGGCGATGCGCGACAAGTACGGCGCCAACGACCGCTCGCAAAAGCTCAAGTACCATATCCAGACCTCGGGCCGCTCGCTGCACGCGCAGGAGATCGACTTCAACGATATCCGCACCACGCTGCAGGCGCTGATCGCGATCTACGACAACTGCAATTCGCTGCACACCAATGCCTACGACGAGGCGATCACCACGCCGACCGACGAATCGGTGCGGCGCGCACTGGCGATCCAGCTGATCATCAACCGCGAGTGGGGCCTGGCCAAGAACGAGAACCCGAACCAGGGTTCGTTCATCATGGACGAGCTGACCGACCTGGTCGAAGAGCAGGTATTGCAGGAGTTCGAGCGCATCGCCGAACGCGGCGGCGTGCTGGGCGCGATGGAGACCGGCTACCAGCGCGGCAAGATCCAGGAAGAGTCGATGCTGTACGAGCACCAGAAGCACGACGGCACCCTGCCCATCATCGGCGTCAACACCTTCCGCAACCCGAAGGGCGCGGCAGCCCCGGCGACGATCGAGCTGGCGCGTTCCACCGACGACGAAAAGCAATCGCAGCTGCGCCGCCTGGAAGACTTCCATGCGCGCCACCAGGCCGCGGCGCCGGCCGCCCTGGCCGCCCTGCGCCAGGCCGCGATCGACAACGAGAACGTGTTCGCGCGCCTGATGGACGCAGTGCGGGTGTGCTCGCTGGGCCAGATCACGACCGCGCTGTTCGAGGTGGGCGGGCAGTATCGCCGCAATATGTAGGCGAAGATACAATCTCTGCGTGACCACCACGGAGCCGCGCATGACGATCCAGCCCGACCAGCTAGCCGCCTTGATGCGCGAAGTCGAACAGGAAGACCCGATCGACTTCGCCGACCTGCCCTTCCCCGAGGACGAGTTGCGCGCCATCGTCGCCACCCATTTGTGCGAGATGGCGGCCGCCATGGAAAACTTCAGCCAGGAAGACCGCCTGCTGACCCTGCTCGCGGTGTCGGCCAAGCTCGTGCTGGAAAACCTGGTGCTGCACGTGCAGCTGCTGCGGCGCCATGGCTTGCCGGTGGGCGAGAACGTCGAGGCCCTGCTGCGCCGCATGCGCAGCGACCCCGCCAGCGAGTAAACGCCATGTGGACGGTTGGCAATATTCATGCATGGGCATCGGATAAGTTTTGCAACAACCGTGTCCGTTTGAACACGAGCCGGGCTGTGCATTCAGGTATTATTTGTGGCTGAGGAATTGCGCCCACCGGGCGCAACGACCATCTCCACTGCCCGAGGAATTCCACACATGCCGCGCCACGCCACCAAGCTCAAACTCACCGCCGCCCTCCTGACCAGCGCCCTGCTGACGGTGGGCCTGGCCGGTTGCAACAAGACCCAGTCGACCGAAACCCTGCTGGCCGAAGCTGCTTCCTACCAGAAAAAAGGCGATATCAAGGCTGCCCTGATCCAGCTCAAGAATGCCGTGGCGAACAGCCCGGAAGACGGCGAGGCGCGCCTGGCGCTGGGCACCCTGCAACTGTCCTCGGGCGATACCGCCTCGGCCGAAAAGGAACTGGGCCGCGCCCGTTCGCTCGGCATCCCGGCCGAACGCGTGCTGCCGCTGCTGGGCAAGACGCTGGCGCAGCAGGGCAAGTTCAAGGAAGTGCTGGAGCTGGTCACGCCCGAAGTGGCGGGCAAGTCGGCGCCGCTGCTGTCCCTGCGCGGCGACGCGCTGCTGGGCAGCGGCAAGCAGGACGAGGCCAAGCAGGCCTACGAGGCTGCGCTGGCGGCGAACGCCAATTCGGGCGACGCCCTGATGGGCCTGGCGCGCCTGTCGGCTGCGCGCGGCGACCGCGCCGCCGCCGTCCTGTACGTCGACCAGGCCGTGGCCAAGGATCCGAAGAATCCCGAAGTCTTCGTCATGCAGGGCGGCATGCTGCGCATGATGAACAAGCCCGACGAAGCGCTGGCCGCCTATGACCAGGCGCTCAAGCTCAACCCGGACCACCGCGGCGCCCATATCGAGAAAGCCTATATCGAGATCGCGCGCGGCAAGTTTGACGCGGCAAAGAAGGAAGTCGAAGCGGCCGAGAAGAATTCGCCGGGCAGCCTGCTGGTGGTCTACACCCGCGGCCTGTACGAATTCTCGCAAGGTAAATACCCCGCCGCCAGGGACGCGCTGATGAAGATCCTGAAGGTCGCTCCGGACCACCTGCCGACCATCCTGCTGGCAGGCGCTTCCGAGCTGCACCTGGGGAATATCCAGCAATCGCAGCAGCATCTGCTCAAGTACCTGGAAAGCAATCCGGACAATGTCTATGCGCGCAAGCTGCTGGCCCAGGCCCAGCTCAAGAATGCGCAGCCGGCCGATGCCGCCGCGACCCTGGCGCCGGCGCTGAAGAGCGCGCCGCAGGACGCGCAGCTGCTGGCCCTGGCCGGCGAGTCGTACATGCAGGTGCGCGACTTCGGCAAGGCCAGCGCCTACCTGGAGCAGGCCGCCGCGCTGGCGCCGCAGGCCGCCGCCGTGCGCACCTCGCTCGGCCTGTCGCGCCTGGCGCAGGGCGACCAGGCGCGTGGCCTGTCCGAACTCGAGATGGCCGCCACGCTCGATCCGAAGTCGATCCAGGCCACCGTGGCCCTGGTCCAGACCGAGATGGGCCTGAAGCGCTACGACAAGGCCGAGGCCGCCGTGAACGCGCTCGAGAAGCAGCAGCCGGACAACGCCCAGGTGCATCAGCTCAAGGGCGCGGTGTACATGGTGCAGAACAAGCGCGCGGAAGCCCGCGCCGCGTTCGAGAAGGCGCTGTCGCTGCAGCCGACCTTCCTGCCGGCGGTGACCAACCTGGCGCGCCTGGACATGCAGGAGAACAAGCCGGACGCCGCCAGGGGCCGCTTCACCGCCTTCCTCGAGAAGGACAAGAACAATCCCGAGGCCATGGCGGCGCTGGGCGAATTGGCCATGCTGCGCAAGGATACGGCCGAGGCGACGACCTGGTATGAAAAGGCGAGCAACGCCAACCCGCAAGCCATTGCCCCGGCCCTGAAGCTGGGCGGGCACTACCTGGCCACCAACCAGGCGCCCAAGGCGCTGGCGCTGGGGCGCAAGCTGCAGACCAACCACCCGACCGATGCCGGCGTGCTCGAGCTGCTGGGCCAGGCCCAGGTGGCCAGCAAGGACCTGAACGGGGCGCTGGAAACCTACAGCCGCCTGGCGAGCGTGGCGCCGAAGGCAGCCGGCGCCCAGCTGCGCCTGGCCCAGGTCCAGCTGGCGCTGAAGAACGAACGCGCGGCGGCCGACCACCTAAAGCGCGCCGTCGGCCTGCAACCCGACTTCGCCCCGGCCCGCATGATGCAGGTCGACCTCGCGCTGCGCGACGGCCGTCTGGACGACGCGCTGGCAGTGGCGCGCGATCTGCAGAAGCTGGCGCCCAAGGCGCCGCTCGGCTACGTCATCGAAGGCGACGTGCTGTTGTCGCAAAAGAAGGCGGGGCCGGCACAGCAGGCTTATGAGAAAGCCCTGGGCCTGGCGTCGTCGTCGGAACTGACGGTCAAGGTGATGCAGGCGCAGCAAGCTGGTGGCAAGAGCCGCGAAGCCATGGCGCAGGGCCAGCAGTGGATGGCCAAGCATCCCGACGATGCGCGGGTGGCCATGCTGGTGGCCGAGCTGAGCCTGGCGGCGAAGGACTACAAGAGCGCCATCGCCCAGCTCGAGAACGCCCAGAAGCGCACCCCGGGTAATCCGCTGGTGCTGAACAACCTGGCCTGGGCCTACCAGCAGGTGAAGGACCCGCGCGCGCTGGCCACCGCCGAGCAGGCGTTCAAGCTGGCCGGCGACAATCCGGGCATCATGGACACCCTGGGCTGGATGCTGGTCGAACAGGGCGACACCGCGCGCGGCCTGGCGCTGCTGCAAAAGGCCAGCACCCAGGCGCCGAAGGCGGCCGAGATCCGCTTCCACCTGGCCCAGGCCCTGAACAAGAGCGGCGACAAGCAGGGCGCGCGGCGCGAACTCGACAAGCTGCTGGCGGCCGACACCCCGTTCGCCCAGGCCGACGAGGCGCGTGCATTGCGCAAGACGCTGTAAGGGCAAACGGCGCCGCGGGCCGGTTTTCTACCCGCGGCGCATGCCCATGCTCTTGCGCCGGCAAAGCTAGGCCATTGCGGCCTCATCCTATCGAACGCTGGATTTATTGATGTCGCGATAAGATTACAGCCTCCCAAATGAGGATGTTTATCGTGGACGACGATTCGTACGGAATCCGGCTGACCGATACTTCGGAAGGTCGTAATTCGGCCAGTATGCTGATCAACAGGATGTATGCCTGGCGCGGCTACACCGGAAATCACCAGCCCGGCAACGACCCCAACCGTATTACCCTGACCGCCACCGACAAGGGCGACGTGGTCGGCACGCTCAGCATCGGCATCGATTCGGCGGTGGGCCTGATGGCCGACGAGATCTTCAAGGAAGAACTCGACGCCCACCGCGCGCGCGGCGCGAAGCTGTGCGAGTTCACCAAGTTCGCCTTCGATCCGTCGGTGCGCTCGAAAACCGCGCTCGCTAATGTGTTCCACCTGGCCGTGATCTACGCACGCGACATCCACGGCTGCACCGATATCGTGATCGAAGTCAACCCGCGTCATCGCCGTTTCTATGAACGGATGCTCGGGTTTCGCCGCGAAGGCGAGCTCAAGACGAATCCACGGGTCGACGCGCCAGCCTACCTGCTGCGCGTAAACCTGCGCTACGTCACGCGCCAGATCGCCGAGTTCGGCGGCAGCTTCGCGTCCACGGGCGAGACCGAGGAACGTTCCTTCTATCCATATTTCTTTTCCCCACGCGAAGAGCGTGGCATTATCAACCGCCTGCTGCGCATGGACGAGTCGCATCCAGTCTGAGCGCCGTCGCGGCGCCGTGCACTGCAGTGCCGTTTCTTCAACTTCTTTCTTCATTCCGATGAACCAACCGTTCAGCTACGAACAGGCATTTTCACGCAATATCGGCTGGGTGACCGAGGCCGAGCAGCAGCAGTTGCGTGGCAAGCGCGTCGCCATCGCCGGTGGCGGGGGCGTCGGCGGCGTGCACCTGCTGACCCTGGCCCGGCTGGGCATCACGCGCTTTCACATCGCCGACTTCGACACCTTCGACATCCCGAATTTCAACCGCCAGGTAGGCGCCATGATGTCGACCGTCGGCCAGCCGAAGGCCGAGGTGCTGGCGCGCATGGCGCGCGACATCAATCCCGAGATCGAGATCGAGATCTTTCCCGACGGCGTGCACAAGGACAACCTGGACGCCTTCCTGGCCGGTGTCGACCTGTATGTCGACGCGCTGGATTTCTTCGCCTTCGACGCGCGCCAGCAAACCTTCGCCGCCTGCGCCCGGCTCGGCATCCCCGCCACCACCGGGGCGCCGCTCGGCATGGGCACGGCCCTGCTCAACTTCATGCCGGGCAAGATGACCTTCGAGGAGTATTTCGGCTGGGGCGACTTACCGGAGAACGAAAAGGCGATCCGCTTCGTGGTCGGGCTGGCCCCGGCCGGCCTGCACCGCCCTTACCTGATGGTGCCGGGCGCGGTCAACCTGGCCGAGCGGCGCGGCCCCTCGACCTTCATGGCCTGCCAGTTGTGCGCCGGGGTATGCGCCACCGAAGCGCTCAAGATCCTGCTGGGACGCGGCGACGTCCTGGCGGCGCCCTGGGGCATGCAGTTCGACGCCTACCGCAACAAGGTCAGGCGCACCTGGCGCCCGGGCGGCAACCGCAATCCGCTCCAGCGGCTGATCCTGGCGATCGGCCGGCGCCAGTTCGCGCGCATGGCGCGCGCTAGCTGAACCGGAGGGGGCGCCAGGTGCTGGCGGCGCCTACATCGCTACCCGCAAAAAAGCCACTGCCGGATCGCTCCGGCAGTGGCTTTTTTTGCGCTTGAAACTCAGGCCTGGCGAGCAGGCCCGTCGTTCTTAGGCGGCTTTCTTGTTACGACGACGTGCTGCGTACAGGCCCAGCATGCCCAGGCCCAGCAGGCCAACCGATGCTGGCTCTGGCACTTCGCCGTCAGGCAGGGTCGAGAACACCACGTCCAGCGAACCGTTGATGGTCTGGGTGCCGGTTGGGTTGAAGTTGTTCAGCTGGCCCGACTGGAAGGTCATGGTGTAGAACGGGTTTGGTGCGACGAAGAAGCCGCTGCCGGCTGCGGTCAGCTCGAAGGTGCTCGAGGCGCCGAAACTGCCGCAGTTGATGCCGCCGGTGGCGCTGCAGGTGCTCAGGCCTGGGTTCAGCGTGCCTTCGCCGGACATTGGATCGCCCGAAGCCAGCAGGATGTTGGTTTCGGTGTCGTAGTCTTCCAGGAACAGGTTCAGGCTGCCCGAGTTAGGCAGGAAATTGAAGGTGGTGATGCCGCCGGCGACCGAGTAGGTGCCGCTTGCGGTGTAGGTGGCGAACAGGCCGTAGTCCGAGCCCAGGCCGGTGACGCGTGGGCCGTAGGCGGTGTTGCCGCCGTTGCCGACGAACTGGCCGGCGGTCCACACCAGCGACACATTGAAGGTGCCATCGGTGTTGAAGGTCGCCTGCTCGGTGTAGTTGCCGGTGATCTTGTCAGCAACGAAGTTCGCCTTGTTGCTGTTGATCGGATCGACGGTGAACTCGTTGAATGGTGCTGCCACGGCGGCGGTGCTGAATACGGAAGCTGCGGCGATCGAGCAAGCGATGATGGTCTTCGAAACTGCGTTCATGTGATTCTCCTGGGTTGTAGGGTTCGTGCTAACGAGGTCTTAGTAAGCAACTACCGTGCCAGAATACGCGTTCTCTTTATAATCAATGACTTAACTCATGCTTCTCATAGTTGCCGCATAACACTGTAAAGTATGCCGACAAGGTATTTCAACAATTCTCACAACCCTGTCAGCACCCTCCTACAAGGGTTTCCGGACAACTACATTCCAGGTATTTCCGGAAGTAAATTCACTGGCGATTTCGTACCCAGCGGCAAGAATCTTGGCGCGCAGCTCTTCCACATGGAAAGGGCTGTACAGGATACCCTTGCGGATACCCCAGTCGTTGATCTTCTGCGCCGCCCAGCGCAGCGGCGCGAAGCCGCTCGGATACAGCAGCACGTTGGCGGCCAGGGTGCCGCCCGGTTTGAGCACGCGCAGGATGTCGCGCAGCGCGCCATCGACGGTCGGGAAGCAATGGATCGAATTGGCGATATTGGCGGTGTCGAAGCGGTTGTCGGCGAATGGCAGCTGGGCCGCGTCGGCATGCTGGACCTCGACCTGCGGGTTGTTGCGGAAGCGGTGGCGGGCGCCGGCCAGCATCGACGGGGCGTAGTCGATGCCGGTGACCTTGACCGCAGGCAGCTTGCGGCGGCGGCGCCAGTTCAGGACCATCTCGAGCAGGGTGCCGGTGCCGCAGGCAACCTCCAGGTGGTCGGGACCGAAGTTCGGACCGAAGAACCGCATCTGGGTGCCGATCGTGCTGTTATACGCGAACGTCAGGATGAAAAAGCCGCGCAGGTCGTACCACCATGGTTCCGATGAGTAGGCCTCGGCGATCTCGTCCCTGGTTTTTCCGGTCGTCATGAAGCGTCCTTTGCTTGAGTGCGGTTAAAGCGCAGAATATAGGACGTTCTCGGCGGACAGGCAAGGTGAAATGCGGGCGCAGCGGGCGCGCCGGCGCCGGCTCAACCCAGCTGGCGCAGGCGGTTGATGATGCCGGCCTCTTCGCGTGGCGAGAAGAACCAGGGGAAGAGCGAGCGCTCGCCCACCGCCCGGTCTTGCATGCCGCCCCATTTTGCGACCTGTTCGGTGCCGAATGCCGTGGCCACGCTCAGCAGCACGGCCGGCGCCTGGACACGCGGGTTGGGACGCGACTCGCACACGGTCCGGAAGCCGAGCATGGCCTCGTAGAAGCGGCGGTGGCGTGGATTGACCTCGATAAAGATGTCGGTGCAGTTGTTCAGGTCGCGCGCATAGATCAGGGCCACGTGGAACAGCGAGGCCAGCACGGCTTTCGACTTGATCGCCGGATCGACCGCCAGCTTGGTGATCTCGCATACCATCCCCTGGCCGCGGCGGCCATCGACGAAATCCTTGAAGACCTCGTCGGCCAGCAGGCCGATCTCGGAGTCCAGGCCCAGGCTCAGGGTGCCGAACACTTGGCCATGGTCGGAGGCGGTCAGGGTAATCCGGTTCGGGTCGCTTGCAACCTGGTGGTTGCCGCTGTAGCCACGCCACGCATACATCTTGCTGATGAGCATGCTCGCGGAATTGCGCTGCGTGTCGATATCGGCGGCGCGGATGCCGAATACGCGTTCGTTGATGGTGACGTCGACGATGCTGGGCTTGACGGCGTCGGCGCTGCCCTCGCTGTCCGGGGCGGCGCAGAAGGAGGCCGGCGCTAATGTCTCGATCATGTGCTTTCTCCAGGCTGGACCGGCGCGTCATGCACCGGTGGCGGTCCTGTTCATCTTAGCATCGAACATTACAAATTATCAATTAAATTAACAAAAAGTACTTATTCGCGAACATGTTGTGCGGACACGCATACCAGGAAGATAGCAGCTTAAGCGAGCGCAGCGGGGTACGGGGACAAGAAATGTCGCGAAGTGGCTACGCCGCCACGGCCTGCGCGGCGGCATGCGCGGCGGCTGGCCGCCGCTGCGGGGGGGTGAGGACGGCGCCGGCGCGGGCCGGACGCCGTCCCGCAATCAGAAGAAGCTTTCCGGGATGACCAGGATGTCGCCCGGACGCATCATGATGTTGGCCGAGATGTCGCCATCCTTGATCAGGTCGTCAAGACGCACATTGATCTTTTCCTGCTTGCCGTCGACGGTGCGCACGATGCTTGCCTTGTTGCCGGAAGCGAACTCGGTCACGCCGCCAACGGCGATCAGCACGTCCATCAGCGACATTTCGCGGCGGTAAGGCAGCGCCTGTGGACGGGCGGCCTGGCCGATCACGCGGATCTGCTCGTTGAAGTTGCCGATGAAATTAGTCACGATCACGGTCACGACCGGCTGCTGGATGAACTGGGCCAGCGCCTGCTCGATATCGCGCGCCAGTTGGGTCGAGGTCTTGCCGGCGGCCGGCAGGTCTTCGACCAGCGGCGTGGTGATCTTGCCGTCCGGACGCACCGGCACCGCCATCGAGACTTCCGGATTGCGCCACACGATGATATTCACACTGTCGCCAGGCCCGATCAGGTAATCAGGATTGACGGGGGCCAGCGCGGCGGTGCTCGGCGGCATCGGGGTGGAGCAGCCGGCCAGCAGCAGCATGCAGGCGGCAGCGCCGGCTGCGAACAGGTTCTTCATCGTTTTCGTCATCATCGCGTTCATCCCATCGCACTTCGGCCTGCCCTCGCGGGAAGGTAAAGCACGCATAAAAAATTGTTATTTCGCCATCATGGCCCGCGCTATTGTAGCGCACACCGCTCGCGCGGCAAGCCATGCACAATTGAAATAGTTTCGTGTTGTTATTTCAACGCTGGTGGCGGATTCCTAGCGCGCCAGCAGCTCCTGTACGTGGCGCACCGGAATGGCATAGGTGATGCCGCTCGGCGCCGTGATGGCCGTTTCCTTCAGTCCCTTGACGAACACCATATTAATCACGCCCACCACCGCCCCGCTGTCAGGGTCGTACAAGGGCGAGCCGCTGTTGCCGGGATAAGCCGTGCCGTCGAGCTGATAGATGCTGAACGGGGTGCGCTGCAACTGGGCCACGGCGCGCGCATCGAGGCGGCGCGCGCTCAGCGACGGCTGCATCACCGGCGTCACCGCCGCCAGCAGCGCGCGGTGGGTGGCCGGATGCAGGCCCAGCACCATGCCGAGTGGAAATCCGGTAAAGGCCAGTGCCTGGCCCTCTTCCGCGGCGTCGTTCTTGCCCAGGCGCAGCGCCGGCAGCGGCGCGCCCTCCAGCCGCAAGTGGGCGAGGTCGTGTTCGCGATCCAGCCCCACTAGCTGGGCCGGCCGGAAGCGCACCCCGGCGCCGTCGGGCAGCACCACGCCCAGCTGCTCCAAGCGCAGGGCGTCGAGCTTGTCGGGCACCACGTGGGCATTGGTGATCACGCTCAGGCCGTCGCCGACGACGAAGCCGGTGCCGCTGAACACGATCGCCGGGCTGCGCGTCTGCAACTGGGTGCCGATGCCGACCACCGAGGGTTTGACGGTGGCGACCGTCTGCGTCAAGGGCGCTGCGCCCAGGGGCAGGGACAGGCAGGCCCCGGCAATTCCCAGCAGCATGACTCTGGCCATGCATTCTCCAAACAATCGACGCGTCATCGAGACTTCACAATCTTGAGGTAAGTGGGACATGTGCGGGGCAATCGTACGGCCCCTTTCCATTTTTAAACATTACAATAAGCTTCTTTGAATTTCAGCAACTATTTGACTCGACATTGCACACGCCAGCACGCCAGTTGGCGCCTGCGGAAAAGCAGTCTGGCGTTCTGAAAAATACAACGCGCAAGTTCGACAAATGTTTGCGTTTTTGCAACAATCAGGTATGCTGCAATGCAGGATTTTAAGAGCCTTCCATTGCTTTAAAGAATAAGTGTTGCAAAGCGATGGTAGCCCCAAGCGAGAATCGCGCGATTTCCGAGACCCCAATTGCAATTGCATAGGGTACAAGCGATCATGCACATTGTTTATTTGTTGAGCCTGGTCCGAGACCAGGCACCCCACCGGCGAGACTGACACGATGGCTGAAATTACCTCCCAGATTCTTAACTTATTGAAAGCCATCGGCAAGTACCGATGGCATGCGGTCGCCATTACCTGGGTGGTCGCCCTGATCGGCTGGGGAGTGGTGCTCAAGCTCCCGAACCAGTACGAAGCGTCGGCGCGCGTGTATGTCGATACCCAGACCATCCTCAAGCCGCTGCTGTCGGGCATGACCTCGCTGCCGAACCTGGACCAGCAGGTCCAGTTCATGCGCCGCACCCTGCTCAGCCGCCCCAACGTGGAACGCGTGGTGCGCGAGCTCGACCTCGATGTCCAGACGCGCACTCCGCGCGAGTTCGACAAGGTGGTCGAGACCATGATGGAAAAGATCAGGGTGACCGGCACTGGCCGCGAGAACATTTATACCATCAGCTATACCGGCACCAGCGCGCAGCAGAGCAAGGACGTGGTGCAGTCCTTCCTGACCATCTTCGTCGAAGGCAGTTTCGCCGGCAAGAAGCAGGACTCCGAAAAAGCCGTGCAGTTCATCGACGAGCAGATCCGCAGCTATGAAGAGCGCCTGGCCACCGCCGAGAACCGTCTCAAGGAATTCAAGATCAAGAACATCGGCATGCTGCCGCGCGAAGGCGCCGACTACGGCGCCCGCATGATGTCCGCCAGCGAAGCGCTGAACCAGGCGCAGCTCGACTTGGCCGAAGCGGAGCAGGCGCGCAACGCGATCCGCCGCAAGATCTCGGGCGGCGGCAGCGCCGGCGGCAGCGGCACGGCGCCGGTGCTGCGCGATCCGGAGCTGGACGAACGCATCACCGCCGTCAACAAGACCCTCGACTCGCTGCGCACCCAGTACACCGAGCAGCATCCCGACATCGTCGCCAACCGCCGCCTGCTCGAGCAGCTGATCCAGCGCCGCGCCGACGCCGCCAAGAACGTCGTGCCGAGTTCGGACCCGGGCGCCAGCTACAGCCCGATGCTGCAGCAGCTCAATGTTCAGCTGTCCGAAGCCGAAGCGCGCGTGGCCTCGCTGCAGGCGCGCGTGAGCGAATTCAGCCAGCGCGTGGCGCGCCTGCGCGGCCAGAGCGAACAGGTGCCCGAGGTCGAGGCCCAACTGGCCCAGCTCAACCGCGATTACGAAGTCAACCGCGGCAACTACCAGCGCCTGGTCGAACGCCGCGAGCAGGCCAAGCTGTCGGGCGAGGTCTCCTCGGCCACCGACATGCTGACCTTCCGCGTGATCGACCCGCCGCTGGCGCCGGCGCTGCCGACCGGACCGAACCGCCTGCAGCTGTTCTCGCTGGTCTTCGTCGGCGCCCTGATCGCCGGCCTGGCGGGCGCCTTGCTGCTGAGCCAACTGCGTCCGACCTTCCTCAGCCAGGCCGCCCTGCGCGAAGCCACCGGCCTGCCGATCCTGGGATCGGTGAGCATGAACTGGACCGCCGAGCAGACCGTGCTGCGCAAGCGCCGGCTGATCGCCCTCGCCGCGTCGGTGCTGGTGCTGTTCGGCGCGTATGCCGCCGGCGTCGCCGCCATCCTGATTCGCCCTACGATGTAAGCCGGATGGCCTACAAGGAGTAAATGTGAGCATTATCGAAAAAGCCGCCAGCCGCATCGACCACAAACGCCAGCAAGCTACCCCGCTGCCGGTCGAGCCTACCCTGGGCGACGCGCCCGCCGCCGTGATCGTGGAGGTGCCGGAGGCGCCGAGCGCCGCCCAGCCGGGCGCCGCGCCCGCCGCAGCGCCGAGTGCGCGCACACGCCGCGTCGAACTCGACCTGTCGCGCATGCGCCAGCTAGGCATGGTCACCGCCGCCGGCGGACGCACCAACCTGCTGGAAGAATTCCGCATCATCAAGCGCCCGCTGCTCAAGCGCGCTTTCGCCGAACGCGGCCCGAAGGACAACCCGGCCAACCTGATCATGGTCACCAGTTCGCTGCCGGGCGAAGGCAAGACCTATTGCGCGATCAACCTGGCGATGAGCATCGCCATGGAGCTCGACCATACCGTGCTGCTGGTCGATGCCGACGTGGCGCGTCCGTCGGTGCTGCGCACGCTGGGCCTGCCGGTCCAGCGCGGCCTGATGGATATCCTGGTGGACGACCAGCTCGACCTGTCGGACGTGATGCTGCGCACCAACGTCGACACGCTGGCGATCCTGCCGGCCGGCGCCGCCAGCGCCAGCGCCACCGAGCTGCTGGCCAGCTCGACGATGACGGCCATGCTGCACGAACTGGCCAACCGCTACCCCGACCGCATCATCATCTTCGATTCGCCGCCGCTGATGCTCACCACCGAAGCGCGGGTGCTGGCCAGCCACATGGGCCAGATCGTCGTCGTGGTGGAAGCGCAAACCACGACCCAGCACGCGGTCAAGGAATCGCTGCACCAGCTGGAAGGCATGAGCAACGTCAATCTCATCTATAACAAGACCAGGGACATCCCGGGCATCGAAGAAACGTATGACTATCACTACGGCTAAGCAAGCGATTGCCGGCGCCGGACCGCGCCGGACCGCGCTGGCGGCGGCGGTGCTGCTGCTGGCCGCGTTCCCGGCCCACGCCGACTGGCGCGTCACCCCGACCGTGCGCGTGAGCGAGATCTGGACCGACAACGTCAACCTGAGCGAAGAGGAGCTGGCCTACAGCGACCTGATCACCCAGATCTCGCCCGGACTGATCATCAGCAACCGCACGCGGCGCCTGACCGTCAACGCCACCGCCGAGCTGCACAGCTTCACCTACCTGCACGACAGCGACAAGCGCGACCGCGACGGCCGGTTCACCGACGGCAGCAACAGCGGCGTGGCGAGCGTGCAGCGCAGCTACCGCGGCAACCTGCGCGGCGAACTGGCCCAGGACCTGCTGTTCATCGACGCCAGCGCCGCACGCGGGCAGCAGAACATCTCGCCGTTCGGACCGCGCGCGAGCAGCAACGACCAGTACTCGCGCAACAACCGCACCGATATCGACACCTGGAGCATCAGCCCCTACCTGGTGAAACGCTTCGGCAGCACCGCTGCCGGCCAGCTGCGCTTCACGCGCGACTCGGTGGGCGGCGGCGACAACATCGGCTTTCGCCGCACCGGCGGCAACACCCTGCTGGCCACGCTCACCAGCGGCCCGGCCTTCCGCACGATCGGCTGGGGCGCCAACTACAGCAAGCAGGAGCTGAACGGCGGCAGCTACGGCGACTCCACCAACGAGAAGCTGGCCACCAACCTGCGCTACATGCTCACCGGACGCATCTCGCTGCTGGCCAATGCCGGCTACGACCGCTATGAATACGAGGGCCTGGGCGGCGGCGACGAAGGCGCCAACTGGTCGCTCGGCTTCCTGTGGACCCCGACCGCGCGCACCACCCTGCAAGCCACCGCCGGCCGCCACTTCTATGGCAATACCGGCAGCCTGATGGCCATCCACCGCAGCCGCGCCACCAGCTGGAACCTGACCTACAGCGACGACATCACGACCTCGCGCCAGCAGTTCCTGCTGCCGTCGACGATCGACACCGCCGGCCTGCTCGACGGCATGTTCGCCACCGCCTACCCGGATCCGGTCGAACGCGCGCAGGTGGTGCAAGCCTATATGCAGCAGAACGCCCTGCCGCCGTCGCTGTCGGACAGCGTCAACTACCTGAGCAACCGCTTCATGCGCCAGAAGCGCCTGCTCGCCTCGGTGGTCTACCGCAAGGGCCGCAGCAGCGCCGTGCTGTCGGGGCACATCAGCGACCGCAACGCGGTCTCCGACCAGCAGAGCGACAGCCCGCTGCTGGGCAGCCAGCAGGGCCGCTTCACCGACAACGTGCGCCAGCATGGCATCGAAGCGAACTATACTTACCGGCTCAACACGCGCTCGAACCTGACCGCGCGCTACAACCTCAATGAGAGCGAAGCGCGCGATCGCGACTACCGCAGCTACCAGCGCGTCCTGCAGGTGGGGCTGTCGCGCCGCTTCGGCGACACGACGGCTTCGCTCGACCTGCGCCGCCGCAGCGGTGACCTGGGCAACCGCGCCAGCACCGGCACCTTCACCGAGAACGCGATCTCGGCCACCTTGTTCAAGACGTTCTAAGCGCAACGGAACCCAACGGAACCACGATGTACGAAACCTACTACGGCCTGTCGGCCAAGCCCTTCCAGCTACGTCCGGACCCGCACTTCTTCTTCGGCTCCAAGGGCCACAAGCGCGCCATGGCCTATCTCGATTACGGCCTGTCGCAGGGCGAAGGCTTCATCGTCATCACGGGCGAGGTCGGCGCCGGCAAGACCACGCTGGTGCGCAACCTGCTCAACCGCCTGCCGACCGACCAGATCGTGGCCGCCCACATCGTCAACACCAGCCTGGATCCGGAAGACACGCTGCGCATGGTCGTCTCCGCATTCGGCCTGCCGTACGAGAGCGCCAGCAAGGCTGAATTGCTCAACCGCCTGGAACAGTTCCTGCGCAGCGTCGACCGCCAGGGCAAGCGCGCCCTGCTCGTGATCGACGAAGCCCAGAACCTGAACGCGCGCACGGTCGAGGAGTTGCGCATGCTGTCGAACTTCCAGACCGACGACCGCTCGCTGCTGCAGACCTTCCTGCTCGGCCAGCCGGAGTTTCGCGCCACCCTGCACAGCCCCACCATGCAGCAGCTGCGCCAGCGCGTGATCGCCAGCTACCACCTGGGCCCGATGGACGCCCAGGAGACCCGCGCCTACATCGAACACCGCCTGACCACGGTCGGCTGGAACGGTGCGCCGGCCTTCGACGATGGCGCCCACGCCGCGATCTACGCCTACAGCGGCGGCATCCCGCGCAAGACCAATACGCTGATGGACCGCGTGCTGCTGATGGGTTACCTGGAAGAGCTGGGCAGCTTCAACGAAGCCCACATCAACGAAGTGGTGCGCGACATCTCGGAAGAATTCCAGGCGCCGGACGACCTGGCCTTGCCGGATGCAGCCAGCGAACGGGCCGGCGACGGCCAGCACGAACTGCGCACCACCGAGCGCCGCAGCGCCAGTGTCGAGCAGCTCGACGAGCGCATGATGCGTCTCGAAAAATCGATCGTTTCGGTGCTGTCGATCCTCAAGAAGATCGCCGCCACCCCACCCGGCCAGGCGCCCCAGCACCTGGATAACGATTCCCGCCACGACTGACCAATCAGGAAGCCCGCAATGAAAATGACCGCTCCCGCAGCCCGGCCACGACCAGCGCCGGGTGAACGCATCAGCAACGCCATGACCTGCGACGTCGAAGACTACTTCCAGGTCTCTGCCTTCGCCCCTTACATCGACCGCGCCAGCTGGCCGACCCGCGAATGCCGGGTCGAAGCCAATATGGAACGCATCCTCGCGCTGTACGAGCGCAATGGCGTGCGCGCGACCTTCTTCACCCTGGGCTGGATCGCCGAGCGCTATCCCGCCATGGTGCGTCGCATCGTCGACGCCGGCCACGAACTGGCCAGCCACGGCTACGGCCACCTGCGCGCCTCGGACCAGAGCCGGGAAGAATTCGACAACGATATCCGCTCCTCGAAGGCGCTGCTGGAAGACATCGGCGGCCAGGCCGTGGTGGGTTACCGCGCGCCGAGCTTCTCGATCGGCCACGCCAACCTGTGGGCGCTCGAGGCCCTGCACGAAGCCGGCTACAAGTACAGCTCGAGCATCTATCCGATCGCCCACGATCACTACGGCATGCCGGACGCGCCGCGCTTCGCCTTCTACCCGAACGGCCCGGACGGCCTGCTCGAAGTGCCGATCACCACCGTCAAGATGGCAGGGCGCAACCTGCCGGCCGGCGGCGGCGGCTATTTCCGCCTGCTGCCCTACGCATTGTCGCGCTGGATGATGGAAAAAGTGAACCGCGAGGACGGCGAACCGGCCCTGTTCTACTTCCACCCATGGGAAGTCGATCCCGGCCAGCCACGCCCCGAAGGCCTGGGCGCCAAGGCGCGCTTCCGCCACTACATCAATATCGACCGCATGGAGCGCCGCCTGGAACAGCTGGCGCGCGACTTCAAGTGGGACCGCATGGACCGTATCTTCCTGGACAAGCCATGAATTCGATCATCGAAGCGGCGCAGGCCAAGCGCGCCACTCCGGCCGCTACCGCACCGCATACCCTGCACCTGATGCAGCCGCATGACGCCGCCCGCTGGGACGCCTTCGTGCGCGCCTGCCCGACGGCCACCTTCTTCCACCTGTCGGGCTGGCAGAAGGTGATCGAGCAATCGTTCGGCATCAAGACCTGGTTCTATTTCGTGGAACAGGACGGCCAGATCCAGGGCGTGCTGCCGCTGGCCGAGATCAAGAGCCGCCTGTTCGGCCATTCGCTGGGCGCGATGCCGTTCTGCGTGTATGGCGGCGTGGCCGCGCTCGACGACACCTCGCGCCAGTTGCTCGACGAAGCGGCCGATCTGCTGGCCAAGAAGCTCGGCGTAGGGCACCTGGAATACCGCGGCATGCACCGCGCGCATCCGGGCGACGACTCCTGGCACACCAAGGAGCTGTACGTCACCTTCCGCAAGGAGATCTCGAGCGACGACGAAGCGAACCTGAACGCGATCCCGCGCAAGCAGCGCGCCATGGTGCGCAAGGGGATCAAGCTGGGACTCAAGGGCGTGGTCGAGAATGATGTCGAGCGCATGTTCGAGGCCTATGCCCACAGCGTGCTGCGCCTGGGCACGCCGGTATTCCCGAAAAAATACTTCGCCCTGCTGCAGAAGACCTTCGGCGACGAGTGCGAGGTGCGCACCATTTATACCGCGGACGACCGCCTGGTCGGGTCGGTGCTGTCGTTCTACTGGCGCGACGAAGTCGTGCCCTATTATGGCGGCGGCACCGAGCTGGCGCGCAGCGTGGCCGGCAACGACTTCATGTACTGGAACCTGATGCAGGCGGCCGCCGCACGCGGCTGCCGCATCTTCGACTTCGGCCGCAGCAAACTGGGCACCGGCGCCTACGACTTCAAGAAGAACTGGGGGTTCGAGGCCCAGCATCTGCCCTATGAATACAAGCTGTATGCCTCGCAGGCGCTGCCGGACAATAATCCGCTGAACCCGAAGTACCAGTTGTTCATCAAGATGTGGAAGAAGCTGCCGCTGCCGGTGGCGAACTTCCTTGGTCCCTACATCGTGCGCAACCTGGGCTGATACCGTGCAAGACCTGCTGCTGCTGATCCACCGCATCCCCTACCCGCCCAACAAGGGCGACAAGATCCGCTCGTACAACCTGCTCAAGCACCTGGCGCGCCACTACCGGGTACACCTGGCGACGTTCGTCGACGACGCCGACGACTGGCAGCACGTGCCCAAGGTCGAGGCGATGTGCGCCAGCAGCCACTTCGCCAGGCTCGATCCCCTGGCCGCGCGTGTGCGCAGCCTGGGCGCGCTGGTCAAGAACCGCTCGCTCTCGCTCGACTACTACCAGGACGCCGGCATGGCGCGCTGGGTCGCGCAGACCATGGCCGCGCACGATATCGAACGGGTGATGGTGTTCTCGTCGCCGATGGCGCAGTACGTCGACGGCTACCGCGACGCGCGTCGCGTGATCGACTTCTGCGACGTCGACTCGGACAAATGGCGCCAGTACGCCGACAAGAAGTCCTGGCCCATGAGCTGGCTGTACCGCCACGAGGCGCGCCAGCTGCTGCGCTACGAGCGCCAGGTCGCCAGCCAGTACGACGCCTCGCTGTTCGTATCGAAGCCCGAGGCGGACCTGTTCCGCCAGCTGGCGCCCGAGAGCGTGGCGCGCATCGGCCACTTCAGCAACGGCGTCGACACCGAGTATTTTTCGCCCGACCACGACTTCGCCAGCCCGTTCGCACCAGGCGAGCGCGCGCTGGTGTTCACCGGCGCCATGGACTACTGGCCAAACGTCGACGCGGTGCAGTGGTTCGCCGACGAGGTGTTCCCGGCCCTGCGCGCCAGGGATCCCGCGCTCGCCTTCTACATCGTCGGCTCGCGCCCGAACCCGCAGGTGCAGGCCCTTGGCCAGTCGGCCGGCGTGACCGTGACCGGCACCGTGCCCGACGTGCGCCCGTACATCCGCCACGCCACGCTGGCGGTGGCGCCGCTGCGCATCGCGCGCGGCATCCAGAACAAGGTGCTCGAAGCGATGGCGATGGCGACGCCGACCGTGGTCTCGCCGCAGGCGCTGGAAGGCATCGACGCGGTGGCCGACGCCGAACTCGCCGTGGCCGACGGCGCGCCGGCCTGGATCGCGACACTGGAAGCGCTGCTGGCGCGCAGCAACCATGACATGGGCCGCGCCGCACGGGCGCGGGTCGAACATCACTACAGCTGGCCGAGCAACCTGGCCTGCATCGAGGAGCGACTGGAATGCTCGTGAATCCACCGAACGACCTGGCCGGCGCCAAGCTGGACGCCGCCACTACCCCGCTGGCCCGCTCGAGCGCCATGCTGATCGCCATCGCGCTGCTGGCGCCGTTCTTCCTCTACTTGGGAACGGCCGAGTCGCTGGTGGCGATCTGGAACAGTTCCGAGACCTTCGCCCACGGCTACGCCATCCTGCCGATCAGCCTGTGGCTGATCTGGCGCCGGCGCGCGGTGTTCGATGCGATCCCGGCCCGGCCATGGGCGCCGGCGCTGGCGCTGCTGGCAATCCTGGGCGCCGGCTGGCTGCTGGCGCGCATGGGCGAGGTGCAGGTGGTGATGCAATACGCGTTCGTGGCCATGTTCCCGGTTATCGCCCTGGTGATGCTGGGCCGGCGCCTGGCGGGCGCGCTGGCGTTTCCGCTGCTGTTCCTGCTGCTGGCGGTGCCGTTCGGCGAAGTCTTCGTCGGCCCCCTGATCAACCTGACCGCCGACTTCACCGTCTGGGCGGTGCAGGCCACCGGCATCCCGGTGCTGCGCAACGGCACCCGTTTCGAGCTGCCCACCGGCTCGTGGTCGGTGGTCGAAGCCTGCAGCGGCGTGCGCTACCTGATCTCCTCGTTCACGCTGGGCTGCCTGTACGCGTACCTGACCTACCGCACCCGCTCCAAGCGCCTGCTGTTCGTGGCGGTGTCGATCGTGGTGCCGATCATCGCCAACGGCCTGCGCGCCTACATGATCGTGATGATCGGCCACCTGTCCGGCATGGAGCTGGCGACCGGCGTCGACCACCTGATCTACGGCTGGCTGTTCTTTGGCCTGGTCATGCTCCTGATGTTCTGGATCGGCAGCTTCTGGCGCGAAGACGAGGACCTGCCGGTCGCCCCGGCCCAGCGCGCGGCCCTGGCCGGCAGCGCCGCGCCCGCGCCGGCCAGCACGGCGCGCATGGCGGCGATGTGCGCCGCGGTAGTGCTGCTGTCCGCCCTGTGGCCAGGCTTCGCGCGCTACAACGACGCCGCCAACCTGAATCCGAACCCGGTCCAGCTTTCCAGCGCCGCCATCGGCTGGCCGCAGGTGGCGCCGTTCGCCGACTGGACGCCGCGCTGGGTCAACCCCGACGCGACCTTCCGCGCGACCTACCAGAACAGCGCGGCCATGCCGCCGGTCGCACTCGACATGATCTATTACCGCAACCAGCGCAACGGCAAGGCCCTGATCAGTTCGACCAATGTGCTGGCCGATTCGGACGATGCCTGGCACGCCGTCGGCGCCACCCAGCGCAATGAAACACTGCACGGCCAGCAGATCGCGCTGCGCGAGACGCGCCTGAACGGCCCGACCGGCCAGATCCTGGTATGGCAGTGGATGTCGATCGACGGCCACCTGACCGCGAACAATTATGTCGGCAAGCTGCTGCAGGCCCAGGCCAAGCTGCGCTTCCGTGGCGACGACGGCGCGGTGGTGCTGCTGTCGGCGCCGGTACGCGACAATCCGGACGCGGCGCGCGCCGCCCTGCGCGCCTTCATGGCGGGCCAGGGCCAGGCGATCGAGCGCGCGCTGGGACACGCGCGCACCCACTGAGCGGCAAGGTGAACATGCACAGCGACCTGCCCATCCTGAATGCCCAGCGCCCACTGGTCGTGCACCTGGTCTATTCGCTCGACGTGGGCGGACTGGAAACGCTGCTGGTCGACTGCATCAACCGCATGCCGCCGGAAAAATACCGGCATGCGGTGGTGTGCCTGACCCGCTACACCGACTTCGCCGCGCGCATCACCCAGCCCGGGGTCGAGCTGTTCGCCCTGAACAAGCCGCCCGGGAACGGGCTGCAGGTGCATGTCGACTTCTGGAAGCTGATGCGCAAGCTGGCCCCGTCCATCCTGCACACCTACAACCTGGCGGCGATGGAGTACAACTTTACCGCCGCCTGCGCCGGCATCCCGGTGCGCGTCCACGCCGAGCACGGGCGCGAGGCGTCCGACCCGCATGGCCTGAACAAGAAACACAACTTCCTGCGCCGCCGCCTGGCGCCCTTCATCGACCGCTACATCCCGGTGTCGGACGACCTGCAACGCTGGCTGGACCAGGTGGTGGGCATCCCGAAGGCCAAGAACCTCCTGATCAAGAACGGTGTCGACACCGCGCGTTTCCAGCCGCGTGCGGATGCGGTCACGGCGGCGCCGTGGCGGCCCGACGACATCGTGATCGGCGCCGTGGCGCGGGTCCAGGAAGTCAAGAACCACCGTAGCCTGGTGGCCGCGTTCGCCCTGGTGCGCGAGCGGCTGCCGCACTTGCGCGAGCGACTGCGCCTGTCGATCCTCGGCGACGGCCCGCTGCTCGGCGCGATCAAGACGCAGGTGCAAGAAGCCGCTCTGCAGGACGTGGTATGGCTGCCCGGCGCGCGCGCCGACGTGGCCGAACTGCTGCACGGCTTCGACATCTTCGCCCTGCCCTCGCTGGCCGAAGGCACGCCGGTGTCGCTGCTCGAAGCGATGGCCTGCGGCCTGCCGACGGTCTGCTCGCGCGTGGGCGGCATCCCCGAAGTCGTCACCGACGGCATGCACGGGACCCTGGTGCCGGTCGAGGTCGAAGCACTGGCCGACGCGCTGGCGCGCTACGTGCAAGACCCGGCGCTGGCGAGCCGCCATGGCGCGGCCGCGCGCGCGCGCATCGAAGAAAAATACAGCATGGCCGCCATGCTGGGCGCCTATTGTGCCCTCTACGACAGCTTGCTGGCGCGCAAGGCGCCGCGCCGGCTGCGCCACTCCATCAACACTTAACACGCAGGACAAGACAGCATGTGCGGAATCGTCGGCATATTTGATACCCTGGGAACGCGCGAGATCGACCGCGCGGCGCTGGGCCGCATGAACGAGAGCCAGCACCACCGCGGGCCGGATGAAGGCGAACTCTATCTCGAACCGGCGCTGGGCATGGGCCACCGCCGTCTGTCGGTGATCGACCTGGCCAGCGGCCAGCAGCCGATCCGCAACGCCGCGGGCGACGTGGTCATGGTCTTCAATGGCGAGATCTACAACTACCGCGCCTTGCGCGAAGAATTGACTGCGCTCGGCTTTGAATTCCGCACCAAGTCGGATACCGAGGTGCTGCTGCACGCCTACCAGGCCTGGGGCCAGGACTGCGTGCACCGCCTGCGCGGCATGTTCGCCTTCGCCATCTGGGATCGCCAGGCACAGACCATGTTCCTGGCGCGCGACCATGTCGGCGTCAAGCCGATGTTCTATTCGCTGCTGCCGAACGGCCTGTTCGTGTTCGGCTCGGAGCTGAAGTCGATCATGACCCACCCCGAACTGTCGCGCAAGCTGAACCCGCGCTCGGTCGAGGACTACTTCGCCTTCGGCTATGTGCCGGAGCCGAACACGATCTTCCACAACGCCTATAAATTGTCGCCGGGTCACCGCATCGTGCTGAAGGTGGGCGACCGTGACGTCAGGCCCGAGCCGTATTGGGACCTGTCGTTCAAGCCCGGCCCGCAGAAATCGACGCAGGAGATCGAACAGGAACTGATCGCGCGCGTGCAGGAATGCGTGCAGAGCCAGATGGTGGCCGACGTGCCGCTCGGCGCCTTCCTGTCGGGCGGCGTCGACTCCAGCGCGGTGGTCGCCATGATGGCGCAGCAGAATCCCGATTCGGTCGTCACCTGCTCGATCGGCTTCGACGACCCCGAGTACGACGAATCGAAGTACGCCAATGAGGTGGCCACGCGCTACCGCACCACCCACCACGCCGAGATCGTCGACAAGGACGACTACGGCCTGATCGACACGCTGGCGCACCTGTACGACGAACCGTTCGCCGACAGCTCGGCGATCCCGACCTACCGCGTATGCCAGCTGGCGCGCAAGCACGTCACGGTGTCGCTGTCGGGCGACGGCGGCGACGAGAGCTTCGCCGGCTACCGCCGCTACCGCTTCGCAATGGCCGAGCAGCGCGTGCGCGACAAGATCCCGGCCAACCTGCGCAAACCCGTGTTCGGCACCCTCGGCAAGCTGTATCCGAAGGCCGACTGGGCGCCGCGCATGTTCCGCGCCAAGACCACCTTCGAGGCGCTGGCGCGCGACACGGTCGAGGGCTACTTCCACGGCGTGTCGAAGATGCCGGATCGGGTGCGCTCGCAGCTGTTCTCGGACGCGTTCAAGCGCGAGCTGCAGGGCTATGGCGCGATCGAGGTGTTCCACCGCCACGCCGCCAAGTCGCCGACCGACGATCCGCTGTCGCTGATCCAGTACCTCGACTTCAAGACCTGGCTGCCGGGCGACATCCTGACCAAGGTCGACCGCGCCAGCATGGCGCATTCGCTTGAAGTCCGCGTGCCGCTGCTGGACCATACCTTCGTGGAATGGGCCTCGACCCTGCCGCCGGACATCAAGCTCGGCGGCGGCGAAGGCAAGTACATCTTCAAGAAGTCGCTCGAACCCTTCCTGTCGCATGATGTGCTGTACCGGTCCAAGAAGGGCTTTTCGATTCCGCTGGCGGCCTGGCTGCGCGGCCCGCTGCGCGAGAAGCTGCGCGCGGCGGCGCTGTCGCCGCAGCTGCTCGATACCGGGATCTTCAACGAGCGCTACCTGCGCGAGATGGTGGAACAGCATATTTCCGGCGCCAGCGACCATAGCGCGGCATTGTGGTCGGTGCTGATGTTCGAGACGTTCCTGCGGGTGAGCGCCGAGGCGTGAGCCGCTGAAGCGCCTGGTCGGCGGGGCGGGCTGGCGCTGTGTGAAGCGCTGGCCCGCTCTGCTTGCGAAGGCTGACCGGAAAGGTCAGCCGCGTCCCGAGTTGATGCCCTTGAACCGGTTCAGGTAATACTGGGCGATCGAGATCCAGCGCTTGCGGGTCTGGCGCAGCCAGGCCTTGGGCGGCTTGATCGGATGCCACAGCACGTCCTTCTGGCGTCCCGCGCGCAGGCGGATGTTGAGGGTGCCGAAGCTGCCATTCTTGGCGAAGCCGTCATTGGCCAGGCCGTGGTAGCGCTTGTTGCGGTCTTCCTCGGCCACGAATTCGCCATTGCCGCCGATATCGACCACCGTCATGCCGCCATGCTTGAGGATGGTGGCCCAGGCGTTCTCGCTGTGCGCGCTCCAGCCCTTGCGGTAGTAATCATCGATCAGGTCGAGCGCGGCGCCGCTGATGCGGAAGAAGGTCAGGAACACCAGCCAGCTGGTGGTGGGCGTCAGGTCGCTGCCGGGGGCGTGCAGCATCGACGAATAGGTCCAGCTCTCCTCGCCGCGCGCCAGGTGCGCCGCCAGCAGGTCGCCCTCGCGCGGCGCCAGGCCGGCGAACAGCTGGTGGACGTCGCCCGAGTATTCGACATCGTCCTCGATCACCCAGTACTGTTCGTACTGCGGATGCGCGCGCCGGAACAGCAGCGGCGGCAGGTCGCAGTTGCCGGGAATGAGCTTGAACGGCCGCGCCGCGCCCTTGACCGGATAGCCGAGGGTGTCCATCGCGTCCGGGCCGTACACATGGTGGTCGATCTCGACGCCGTCGAGAACCACCTTGCGCACATGGCTTTTCACGCCCGACGTGTACGAGATCGCCGCGAACGTGAATTGCGGCCCGAGGCGAAGAAACGCCTCGCGAAAACGCAGCAGGCGCTTCTTCACGCTGGCCGGATCGGTGGTCTGCAGCAGCAGGATCTGCGGCTTGGTGCTCATGCGATCTTCCAGCATCAGGCGCGCTTGGGAGCCCAGTCGCGGTACCAGGTCCAGAACCGCGCCAGGCCATCGGCCAGCGGGGTGGTCGGCGCGAAGTCGACCCAGGCCTTGAGCTTGTCGATCGAGGCATGGGTGGCCGGCACGTCGCCTGGCTGCATCGGCAAGAATTCCTTCTGCGCTTCGATGCCCATCACGTTTTCCAGGGTCTGGATGAAGTCCAGCACCTGGACCGGATTGTGGTTGCCGATGTTGAACACCGTATGCGGCGCGCTCGTCGGGGTGGCCGGGGTGGGCTTGAACAGCAGCCGCACCACGCCTTCGACGATGTCGTCGATATACGTGAAGTCGCGCGTAAGCAGGCCTTCGGCGAACACCGGGATGGTGGCGCCGCGCGCCATCTTCTCGGCGAAGCTGAAATACGCCATGTCGGGCCGGCCCCACGGACCGTACACCGTGAAGAAGCGCAGGCCGGTCGCCGGCAGCTTGAACAGGTGGCTGTAGGAGTGGGCCATCAGCTCGTTCGACTTCTTGGTGGCCGCGTACAGCGACACCGGCGCGTCGACCTGGTCGTCCTCGCTGAACGGCACCTTGGCGTTGGCGCCGTACACGCTGCTGCTGCTGGCGTACAGCAGGTGTTCGATCTTGCCGTGGCGGCAGGCCTCGAGGATATTGCCGAAGCCGACCAGGTTCGACTGCACATAGGCGGCCGGATTCTCGAGCGAATAACGCACCCCGGCCTGGGCCGCCAGGTGCACCACCAGCGTCGGGCGCTCGCGTTCGAACAGCGCCGTCACCTGGGCCGCGTCGCTGAGCTCCACCGTGTGGCAGGCCACGCCGGCGGGCGCCAGCAAGGCCGCCACGCGATCATGCTTCAAGCGCGGATCGTAGTAGTCGTTGAAGTTGTCGCAACCGACCACCTGGTGACCCATGGCCGCCAGGCGCGCCGCCACGAAGCTGCCGACAAAGCCGGCAGCACCCGTGACCAGGATCCGCTGGGCGCCGGTCGTCATCAGGCGGCTTTCCGGCTGACGCGTCCGATGCCCTCGTAGGCCAGGCCGGCGGCCGCGACTTCTTGCGGATCGTAGATGTTACGGCCGTCGAAGATCGCCTTGCCGCGCAGGGTCTGGGCCAGGTGGTTGAAGTCCGGTGCGCGGAATTCCTTCCATTCGGTGACCAGCACCAGCACGTCGGCGTTGTCGATCGCGGCGGTGGCCGAGCTGACGATGGTCAGCATGGCTTCGAGCTTGGCAGCGCCATGGTCGCGCTCGAGCACGCGCAGCGCTTCGCTGCTGGCGACCGGATCATAGGCGCGCACGCGGCAGCCTGCGTCGAACAGTTCCTTCAGCAGCACCAGGCTCGGGGCTTCACGCATATCGTCGGTATTGGGCTTGAACGACAGGCCCCACAGCGCGATGGTCTTGCCGTTCAGGTTCTCGACGCCGCCATAGAAACGGCACAGCTTCTTGAACAGCACGTTCTTCTGGTTGTCGTTGACGCGCTCGGTCGCTTCCAGCACGTGCAGCACCTGACCGTGGTCGCCGCCGGTCTTGACCAGCGCTTTCACGTCTTTCGGGAAGCAGGAACCGCCATAGCCCATGCCGGCGTACAGGAATTGCGAGCCGATGCGCGGATCCAGGCCCATGCCGTGGCGCACCGACTCGATGTCGGCGCCGAGCAGCTCGGCCAGGTTGGCCAGCTCGTTCATGAAGCTGATGCGGGTGGCCAGCATGGCGTTGGCGGCGTACTTGGTCAGCTCGGCGCTGCGCACGTCCATCTCGACCAGCTTTTCATGGTTGCGGCTGAATGGCGCGTACAGCTGGCGCATCAGGCGGGTGGCGTTGGCGTCGTCGCTGCCGACCACGATACGGTCGGGACGCATGAAGTCGTCGATCGCCGCGCCTTCTTTCAGGAATTCGGGATTGCTGACCACCGAGAAGGCGACCGTGCTGCCGCGCTTGTCGAGTTCGCCCTGGATGGCGGCGCGCACCTTGTCGGCGGTGCCGACCGGCACGGTCGACTTGTCGACCACGACCACCGGTTTTTCGATGCGCTGGCCGATCGAGCGGGCCGCGGCCAGGATGTGGGTCAGGTCGGCGCTGCCGTCTTCGTCAGGCGGGGTGCCGACGGCCAGGAACACGCACTCGGCGTGGGCGATGGCTTCGTCGTAGCTGGTCGAGAACAGCAGGCGGCCGGCGCTGGCATTGCGTTCGACCATATTGTCCAGGCCTGGCTCGTGGATCGGAATAACGCCATTCTTGAGCATGGCGATTTTTTCGTCGTTGACGTCAAGGCACAACACCGTGTTGCCGACGTCGGCGAAGCAGGCACCCGAAACAAGGCCGACATAACCGGTGCCAATGATAGTGATCTTCATAATTTTATCTTGGAGAAGTAGTAACTGAACGAGAAGAACCGGGCAGAGCAGCACGGCGGACCTGGCTATTTTTTCACAGAATCACGAATTCTTGCCACACGAACAAATGCTGACTGGAACTTAAATTATAGTATCATGGTTGTCAAAAATTTATGCGTTTCGCGCCAATCGTGCTGCCGTCCGGAAAAATTTTTCGCATAATGGCGATATTGACGTCCTGATAAAAGCTTAGCCATGCTGCATTGCAGCTCCTTTCCGGCCCCTCCCACACGATGAAGCTACTCACTTTCAGTACCCTGTACCCCAACGCCGAGCAGCCCAACCACGGCATCTTCGTCGAGACCCGGCTGCGCTATCTGATCGCCAGTGGCCAGGTGGAGTCGCGCGTGGTCGCGCCGGTGCCGTGGTTCCCGCTCAAGGCCGAGCGCTTCGGCCACTACGCCACCCTGGCCAAGGTCCCACGCCGCGAAACCCGCAACGGCCTCCAGGTCGTGCATCCGCGCTACCTGGTGGTGCCCAGGTTCGGCATGAACTTCACGCCCTACACGCTGGCGCGCGCGGCGCGCGGCGACATCGGCCGCATCCTCGACGAGGGCTACGATTTCGACGCCATCGACGCCCACTATTTCTATCCGGACGGCGTGGCCGCGGTCATGCTCGGCAAGTACTTCAACAAGCCGGTGGTGATCACCGCGCGCGGCACCGACATCAACCTGATCCCGCAATTCGAACGGCCGAAACAGCTGATCCTGCAGGCGGCGCGCGAGGCCGACGGCATCATCACGGTGTGCAATGCGCTCAAGGACGAGATGGTGCAGCTGGGCGTAGCCCCGGACAACATCACCCCGCTGCGCAACGGCGTCGACCTGGAACGCTTCCAGCCGGTCGACCGCGCCGCCGCGCGCGCCGCGATCGGCCTGGCGCCAGGGCGCTTCACGCTGCTCTCGGTCGGCCTGCTCGATCCGCGCAAGGCGCACGACCTGATCATCCGCGCCCTGCCCCGGCTGCCGGACGTCGATCTCCTGATCGCCGGTATCGGCCCCGAGAAGAAGAACCTGGAAGCGCTGGCGCGCGAGCTGGGCGTGGCCGACCGCGTCAAGCTGCTGGGCGGCCTGCCGCAAACCGAGCTGAAGACTTATTACAATGGCGCCGACGCGCTGGTGCTGGCCTCGAGCCGCGAAGGCTGGGCCAATGTGCTGCTGGAAGCCATGGCCTGCGGCACGCCGGTGGTGGCCAGCAATGTGTGGGGCACGCCGGAAGTCGTGGCCGCGCCCGAAGCAGGCGTCCTGATGCCGCAGCGTACGCCGGAAGGCCTGGTGCAGGCGCTCGGCCAGCTGCGCGCCAACTATCCCGACCATGCCGCCACCCGCCGCTACGCCGAGAACTTCGGCTGGCAACCGACCACCCAGGGCCAGATCGACCTGTTCCAATCCATCATGGCGAGAAAAGCCGCGTGAAAATCCTTTACCACCACCGCACCCGTTCCAAGGACGGCCAGTACGTCCACATCGAAGAGATGATCCGCGCCCTGCGCGCGCAAGGTCATGAGGTCGTGATCGTGGCGCCGCCGAGCGCCGAGACCGAGTCGTTCGGCTCGGACGCCGGCCCCGTGGCCTGGCTCAAGCGCCACCTGCCGAAGACCTTCTACGAACTGATGGAGTTCGCCTATTCGCTGGTCGCCTACCGGCGCCTGGACAAGGCGGTCAGGCATCACCGGCCGGACGTGTTGTACGAGCGCTACAACCTGTTCCTGCCGTCGGGCGTCTGGTTGGCGCGCAAGTACAAGCTGCCGATGCTGCTCGAGGTGAATGCGCCGATCCTGGAAGAACGGGCGCGCTACGACGGCCTGGCCTTGACGAAGCTGGCGCGCTGGTCGCAGGCGTATGCGTGGAAGAACGCCGACATGGTGCTGCCGGTTACGCGCGTACTGGGCGACATCGTCCAGTCGTATGGCGTGCCCCCGGAGCGCATCGACGTGATCCCGAACGGGATCGACCCCGAGCGCTTCGCCAATGCCCCGGACGTGATGGCGGCCAAGCGCGCGCTCGGCCTGGAAGAGTACCTGGTGCTGGGTTTCACCGGCTTCGTGCGCGACTGGCACGGGCTGGACAAGGTGATCGATCTGATCGCCCAGGACCCGCCGGAATCGCGCCGCCACCTGCTGGTGGTCGGCGACGGCCCGGTGCGCGCCGACCTCGAGAAACAGGCGCGCGACCTGGGCATCGAGCACCGCGTGAAATTCACCGGCATCGTCGGGCGCGACGACGTGGCGCGCCACGTGGCCGCCTTCGACATCGCGCTGCAGCCGGCCGTGGTCAAGTATGCGTCGCCCCTGAAACTGTTCGAGTACCTGGTGCTGGGCAAGGCCATCGTCGGCCCCGACCAGCCGAATATCCGCGAGATCCTGACCGACGAGCACAATGCGGTGCTGTTCGATCCCGAGACCCCGGGTGGCCTGGCCGGCGCGGTCAAGCGCCTGTGCGACGACGACGCCCTGCGCGCCAAGGTGGCCGCGAACGCGCGCGCCGCCATCGAGGAACAGCAACTGACCTGGGGCGCCAATGCGCGCCGCGCGGTCGCCCTGTTCGAGAGACTGCAAAAACGTGCGTGACCTGATCCTGTTAGGCGCCTTCCTGGCGATCATTCCCTTCATCTTCAAGCGGCCGGTGGTGGGCGCCCTCGCCTACTGCCTGGTCAGCCTGATGAATCCGCACCGCCTGACCTATGGCTTCGCTCAGAGCTTCCAGTTTGCGATGTACCTGTTCATCCTGACGGTGATCGCGATCCTGATCTCGAAGGAGCACAAGAAGATTCCGATGTCGGCGCCGGTGGTCGTGCTGCTGCTGTTTAACGTCTGGATGGTGATCACCACGATCAATGCGCAGGTGCCCGACGCCGCCTGGAAGGAATTCGACCGGGTGATCAAGATCCAGTCGATGATCTTCATTACCATCATGACGGTGCGCACGCGCGCCGACGTCAGGGCGCTGGCGGCAGTGGTCGCCCTCTCGATCGGCTTCTGGGGCTTCAAGAGCGCGATCTTCGTTCTCTTGAGCGGCGGCGGCGAAGGCTTGCGCGGGCCCACCAGCAGCTTCATCACCGACAACAACACGCTGGCGCTGGCGCTGGTGACGGCCACGCCGCTGATCGTTTACCTGGTCACCCAGGTCGAGACCAAGTGGCAGAAGCGCGCGGTGCTGGGCCTGGCCGCAGCGACCACGCTGGCGGCGATCGGCTCGTATTCGCGCGGCGCCCTGCTGGGCGTGTTCATGATGGGCTTCTTCCTGTGGCTCAAGTCGACGCACAAGGTCAGGACCGGCCTGGCCATGCTGCTGCTGCTGCCGGTCGTGCTGCTGAACATGCCCGAGCAATGGATGGGCAGGATGGAGACGATCCAGAGCTACGAGCAGGACGCCTCGGCGACCGGACGTATCAACTCCTGGCATTTCGCGGTCAACATCGCCAACGAATTCTCGCTCGGCGGCGGCCACAATGTGTTCGCGCGCCACATGTTCATGCTGTATGCGCCGGAACCGGAACGCTACTACGACGCCCACAGCATCTACTTCCAGGTGCTGGGCGAGCAGGGGTACTTCGGCCTGCTGATCTTCCTGTCGCTGTTCGTGGTGTCGTGGCGGCTCGGTTCGCGCCTGATCCGCCATTGCAAGGACAAGCCCGACCTGGGCTGGGCCCTGATGCTGGCCCGCATGTGCCAGGTAAGCATGATCGGCTACCTGACCGCTGGCGCCTTCCTGACCCTGGCCATGTATGACCTGATCTACTACGTGCTGGCGATCCTGATCGTGCTCGACAAGGTGCTGGTGAGGTACCCGTCGGCCGACGATACGCCGCCGATACGGATCCCGTGGTTCGAGCGCTATATGGAAAAATCGCGGCTGAAGGCGGTCAGGGAGAACGACAAGCCAAGGCCGGGACGGCCGCGCAGCGGGGTCTAAGTACTCGACAAGAAATAAATGTGAGTTTTGGCAAACAGAACCGGAGGTGCGGCTGGCCGATGCGATGCAAGGCGGCGAGTGCGCCGCAGTGCGAGCACTGCAAGCAGGAGCCAACGCGGCAGCGCGCCGGTTATGGCAGCCAAAAACACATTTATTGATGGGCGAGTACTTAAGCGCTCCAGCGCGCCATGCAGCAAGCACGAGAGGCCCTTCACGGGCCTCTCGTCACATCAGACCAGCACTTCCAGCGCCGGCGGATGGCCGAGGAAGTTCGCCGGGCTGGCGCTGGCGCCATAGGCGCCGGACTGGAACACGACCACCAGGTCGCCGACGCGGGCGTGCGCCAGTGCCATCCGGTCGGCCAGGATGTCGAGCGGGGTGCACAGGGGGCCGGTGGCCGAGGCCGGGCCGCTGTCGGGCGCGTCGTTGGCCGGATTCATGCGGTTGCCGATCGCGACCGGATAGTTCTTGCGGATCACCTGGCCCAGGTTGCCCGATGCCGCCAGGTGGTGGTGCATGCCGCCGTCGAGCACCAGGAACACCTCGCCGCGCGAGACCTTGCGGTCGATCACGCGCGCCACGTAGACGCCGGCCTCGCCCACCAGGTAGCGGCCCATCTCGAGCGCCAGGCGCGCCTGCGGCAGCGCCGCCGCCAGCCGTGGCAGCCAGCCGGCCAGGTGCTCGCCCATCGGCGCCGGATCGAGCCGCTGCTCGCCCGGGAAATAAGGTATCCCCAGGCCGCCGCCGATATTCACGTGGCCAACCGCCAGCGGGCTGTCCGCGCCCAGGCGCATGGCCAGCTCGATGCTGCGCGACTGGGCCTCGATGATCGCGTCCAGGCGCAGGCTCTGGGAACCACTGAAGATATGGAAGCCCTGGAAATCCAGGCCCAGCGACGCGACCTGGCGCAGGATCTCGGGCGCGATCTCTTCGTCGATGCCGAACGGCTTGGCGCCGCCGCCCATCTTCATGCCCGACGACTTCAGCTCGAACGCCGGATTGATGCGCAGCGCCACCCGTGGCGTCACGCCGAGGGCGTCGCCGATACGCGCGACGGCGGCCAGTTCGTGCGCCGATTCGAGGTTCAGGCACACGCCGGCGGCGACCGCCTGGGTCAGCTCGGCCGCGGTCTTGGCCGGACCGGCGAAACTGATGCGGGCCGGCTCCTTGCCGGTATCGAGCGCGGTGCGCAATTCGCCGCTCGAGGCGACGTCGAGGCCGTCGACCAGGCCGGCCATGTGCTGCACCAGCGCCGGCATCGGATTGGCCTTGATCGAATAGTGCAGCGCCACTTGCGGCGGCAGCACGGCGCGCAGCGCGCCGACCCGGGCGCTGCACAGCGCGCGGTCGAGCGCGAAGAACGGGGTGCGGCCGACGCGCTCGGCCAGCCGGGTAAGCGGGATGCCGCCGACCTGGAGGACGTCGTCGACGACCGGGAAGTGGATCTGGGGAGCGTGCTGGGGCTTGGTGCCGGTCATGGGCGTGCTGGGTTCGAACAGGATGAAGGGGTGGCGCCGGGTTCAGGCGCCGGACTGGAGGGACTGGCGCAGCAGGTTGCGGTCGATCTTGCCGTTCGGGTTGCGCGGCAGCGTCTCGCTGCGCAGCAGCAGGCGCTCGGGCGCCGGAACCATGTAGGCCGGCAGGCGGCGCCGGCATTCGGCCAGCAGCGCGGCGCGGTCGACCTGCGGATCGGCCACGGCGACCGCCACGATGGCCTGGCCCAGCTGCGCATCCTCGATGCCGAACACCGCCACTTCGGTCACCAGGCCGGTGGCGTGCAGCACGCTCTCGATCTCGGTCGGGCTGATGCGGTAGCCCGAGACCTTGATCATCTCGTCGCTGCGCCCGATGAAGTAAAGGTAGCCGTCGCGGTCGCGGCGCACGGTGTCGCCCGACCACACCGCCAGTTCGGCCAGCGGCAGCGCCGGATGCTGGCCCGGCGCCGGGCGAAAGCGCTGGGCGGTGCGCGCCGGATCGTTCCAGTAGCCGAGCGCCACCAGGGCGCCGCGGTGCACCAGTTCGCCCGGCTCGTCGGCCTCGCACAGCGTGCCGTCCGGGCGCACCACCAGCACCTCGGCGTTCGGGATCGCGCGCCCGATCGAATCGGGACGGCGCGCCAGTTCGGACGGCGGCAGGTAGGTCGAGCGGAAGGCCTCGGTCAGGCCGTACATCAGGAAGATCTCGGCGCGCGGCAGCGCCTCTTGCAAGGCCTTGACGGTCACCACCGGCATGGCGCCGCCCGAATTGGTGAGGAAGCGCAAGGTGCAGTCGGCCGGCCAGGCCAGGCGCGACAGGGCGATCCACAACGGCGGCACAGCGGCCAGGCCGGTGATGCGGTGTTCGCTCACCGCCGCCACGATGTCCTTCGGGAACAGGTAGTTCATCAGCACCACGCAGGCGCCGCGCAGGAAGGCGGTGGTCAGCTGGCTCAGGCCGTAGTCGAAGCTGAACGGCAGCACCGCCAGCAGGCGGTCGGCGGCGTGCACGCCGAGATAGCTGGCCACGCTGGCGGCGCCCGCCGTCATGTTACGGTGCGACAGCACCACGCCCTTGGGCGCGCCGGTGCTGCCCGAGGTGTACAGGATCGCTGCCATGTCGGTATCGATGCGGCGGTGCGGCGCCAGGGCGGCGCCGGCATGCGCGGCCAGCGCGTCCCAGCGCAGCACGTCGGGCCCGCCCAATGTAGCCGGGGCTGGGGCTGGGGCTGGGGCCGCGCCCGCGGTCAGCAGCACGCTGCGCAGGTCGGGGCAGCCGCCCAGCGCGGGAACCAGCTGGGCATGGCGCTCGGGCGTGGTCGCCAGCACCCGCACATTGCAGTCGGCCAGGATATACGCCACCTGCTCGGGCTTGAGCAGCGGATTGACCGGCACGAACACGCAGCCAGCGGCGGCGGCGCCAAACATGGCCACCACGTTCTCGACCCGCTTTTCCATGTACACCGCGACCCGCTCGCCCGGCTGCAGGCCGGCCGCCAGCAGCAGCGCGGCGCAGGCGCGCACCTGGGCGGCCAGTTCGGCATAGGTGCAGCGCGCCGCGCCGTCGACCAGGGCCTGGGCGTCGGGAGTGCGTGCTGCGCTGTCGAAGAGACTATCGTGGATCAGGTGGTTCATCGCATGTGAGGAGTCGGGTGCCGGTGGTGCGGCGCATCCGCCATCTTACCAGTTCGGGCAGCTTCGCAAGCGGCTTGCGGGCCGCTGGCGGCCCGTCCTGCATGTTATATTTAAATCATGCCTAGAATAAACAACAACGGCGCCGGCCGCGCCATTCCCGCCGTCCCGGTCCTCGCGCTCGACGCCTTTGGCGGCGCGCCCGCGACCCTGCCGGCGCTCGACGACGCGCCAGCGGTGCAGCAGGTGTCGAGCGGCCGCATCGCCATCGGCATGGCGCTGCGCGCGCTGGGCGTGGGACCGGGCGACCGGGTGCTGCTGCCGGCCTACCACAGCCTGTCGATGATCCCGCCGGTGCACTGGCGCGGCGCCGAGGCCGTGTTCTACCGCGTGCATCCCGACACCACGGTCGACCTGGACGACGTGGCGCGCAAGATCGGGCCCGGCGTCAAGGCCATCGTCGCCACCCACTTCTTCGGCTTTCCCCAGGCGCTGGGCGCCCTGCGCGCCCTGTGCGACGCCCATGGCGTCGGGCTGGTCGAGGATTGCGCCCACTGCTTCTTCGGCGAGCATGACGGCGTCGCGGTCGGCAGCAGCGGGGACTACGCGATCGGCAGCAGCATGAAGTTCTTCCCGATCTTCGAAGGCGGCTGCCTGGTCTCGCACCGGCATGCCTTGCCGGGGCGGCTGCAGGGCGCCGGGGCCGGCTTCGAGGCCAAGGCCGCGCTGAATGCGCTCGAGATCAGCTTTGCCGAAGGCCGCCTGCCGTGGCTGCGCGCCGCGCTGGCCCCGCCGCTGCGCCTGCGCACCGCCTTGTGGAACCGGGTCAAGGCGCGCGCGGCCGGCGCGCGCAGCGCAGGCGCGCCGGCGCCCGCCGCGGCGCCGGCGCTGGCGCCCTCTTCGTCGGACAGCAGCTTCGCCTTCGATCCGCACTGGGTCGACAAGCGCTCTTCGCGCTTTTCGCGCGCCGTGCTGCTGCGCGCCGCGCGCGCGCGCATCGTCGAGCGGCGCCGCCGCAACTACCGCGAACTGGAAAGCGCGCTGGCCGGCGCGCCCGGCTGGCGCGCACTGTTCCCGGCGCTGCCCGACGGCGCCTGCCCCTGGGTGTTCCCGCTGCTGGCCGACCAGCCCGAGCGGCTGTTCGCGCTCCTGGCCGCCGCCGGCGTGCCCATGGTGCGCTTCGGCGCCGCCCTGTGGCCCGGGGTCGACGCGGCCACCTGCGCCAATAGCGTCGAGCTGGGCCGGCGCCTGTTCGGCCTGCCCTGCCACCAGGCGCTGTCCAGCGACGAACGCGCCTGGCTGCACGCCACCGTGCGGCGCGCACTCGAAGACGCGGCAGAGGCGGCGCCATGAGCTGGCACGTGGCTCCCGCAACGGGCCTGCTCACCGATCCGGACCATCTCGAACGCTGGCGCCGCCTGCACGCCGCGAGTGGCGGCTCGCCGGTGCTGGCGCCGGAACTGGCCTGCGCCGCGCTGGCGGCCTTCGGCCTTGGCCGCGAGCAGCTGGCCTGGCATGTGCAGGATGGCGAGGTGGACATCATGGCGATCCTGGCGCCCGGGTGCGCCGGCATCTGGAATACCTTCCAGCCGGCCCAGGCCCCGGTCGGGCTGTGGCTGCAGCGCGATGCGGCGCCGCGCAGCGGGGCCGTTCCCGGCCTGCTGCGCGCCCTGCCGGGGCCTGGCCTGATGCTCGGCCTGACCCAGTGCGACCCGATGCTGGCGGCGCGTCCGCCGGACACCGACGGCGTCCGCAGCATGGACTATATCGAGACCGCGCGCGTGACCCTGCCGGCCAGCTTCGAGGCGTATTGGGACACGCGCGGCAAGAACCTGCGCGCGAACCTGCGCAAGCAGCGCAAGCGCCTGGCCGACGATGGCGTCGCAACGCGCCTGCAGGCCAGCCGCGCGGTGGACGAGATGGCGGCCGCGGTCGCGGACTACGGCCGCCTGGAAAGCGCCGGCTGGAAGGCGAAGGACGGCACCGCCGTCGCCGCCGACAACGCGCAGGGACGCTTCTACCGCGCCCTGCTCGAGGCCTTCGCCGGCATCGGCGCGGCCTGCGTCTACCGCTACTGGATCGGCGAACGGCTGGCGGCGATGGATTTATGCATCGAGGGCGGCGGCTGCGTGGTAGTGCTCAAGACCGCCTACGACGAAGGGATCGGCGGCGCGCTGTCGCCGGCGCTGCTGATGCGCGAAGACGCCACCCGCGCGATCATCGACGCGGGCTACTTTGAACGCATCGAATTCTATGGCCGGGTAATGGAGTGGCACCTGCGCTGGACCGACGAGGTGCGCACCATGTACCACCTGAACGCCTACCGCTGGCCCTGGCTGGGCCGGCTGCACGCGCTTGCCTAGGCCTGCTCGAGCGCGCGCGGCAGCGGGGCGTCATGCGGCGCCAGCGCCGCGGCGACCTGCGACAGGGCCATGAAGCGTCCGCCCATCTCGTCGCGGAACCAGGTGCAGTAATCGTGTACGGCCGCGATCATGCGTTCGCGCTCGGCGACGTCGCGCACATACGGCGTGTGCCCCGGCACCAGCGAAGGGCTGTGATAGGTCAGCGAAAACACCTCGCAGCCGTTGGCGCGCAGGGCGCGCGTCAGGCGCCGCATCTCGGCCTGGTTCGCCACTTCGGGGCTCAGCCGGATGCGCTCGAGCGCACCGCTGCGCGCCAGCATGCCGCCCATGCGCAGGGTGCGCGCCAGCGGCTGCTCGGCCAGGTCGAACAGTTGCGGGCCGATGGCGCGCAGCCAACCGGCATAGCCGGTCGTCACCGGCAGCTCGAGCAGGCGCCGCCCGCCCGCCTCGAACCAGTAGGGATGCTCGTCGAAGGCGCGGAAATCGGGCGCGCCGTCGTCGATGAAGCGGGTATACGGCACCACGCTGGCGTCGATCTGGTAGCCCAGCGCGGCCACCGCCTCGGCGCTGTGCGGGCCCAGGCCGTAGCGCCCGGCCTTGAACGCGGTCGGCGCGCGCCCGAAGGCGTCGCCGATGGCCGTGGTCAGCATGCGCAGCTTGGCCAGTTCGAGTTCGCGCGGCAGGTTGCCGGCATAGGAATTGAAGCGCGTGACCTGTTCTTCATACGGCGGCGAGACCCAGGGATGCAGCTGGGTGCCGATGTCGCAGCGCCCTTCCTGCAGCAGGCGGCGCAGGACGGCGCTGGCGGCCGGCGCGGTGGCGACCGGCCAGTCCACCATATAGGCCGGCACGATGCCGAGCCGGTCGAACACGCGTTCGTGCATCAGCGGCTGGGCCGCCACCGACTCGGTACCCACATTGGCGCGGTCGAACGGCTGGTCCCAGGCGAATTCTTCTTCGGTATCGACAATCACGATCAAGACCGGCGCCTGCCCGGCCGCCAGTCGGGCCGCTGCATGATTGGTTGTGCTTAGCATTGCATCATTCCGGGGGAGCCCGAGCGCGCCATTCGCTGGCGCGGCACAACGGCCGGCACTATGTCCTTTGATAACAGGGATCGACGGCCAGCGGCTGTATGCGAGGAGCGATGTCGCTGGTCCATTGATGTTGTCATCCTAGCATATTAAAGAATTATCGGATGACAAGGTGACCTGGCGTGTCTCCAGCGCATCGGGCGTGAATGCAACACTTACTCAGTGCAAATCCAGCAAATATGAAACAAAGTTGTGATGAGAACTTTATCGTCCGTTCGTAAAACCGGAAATTTTGGGGATTTTGATACTCAAAAACCAACAAACTTGCGGATTTCTCACGTTTTTATCAAAATTACTCTTGACTTTATTTGCGTAAATACTTTCAACTCCGTCATTTTCGTTGTTTTTGCGCAGGAAATCAGTAAAAACTGCGAGAAATTGAACCATGGAAATAGTTGGCTAGTGTAAAGTTCAGTTCCATACGGAAATTCACTTTCTTTGGCGAAACTAACTCCCATGACGACCGACCAGATCATCCCGAGCAGCACGGCATCCCAGCGTCCGGCGCGCCGCGCGTCCATCCTCGCCACCGCACTGAGCGCCGCCCTGCTGAGCGCCTGCGGCGGCGGCGGCGGCGATGACCCTGCGGCGGTCAGCGCCTACGCCACCGATTCGAACACGTCACTGGCCAAGACCACCACCGGCTTCATCCCGGTGCCGACCACCCCGACCATCCTGGCCCCGGCGAATGCGAACGCGACGGCGGCGATCGTCGCCGGCGCCACCATCACCGACGCCGAGATCCAGAACCAGGGCGTGGCCCAGACCAATGTGCCGTTCACTTTCGGCCAGGTCGTGGCGCAAGGCCAGTTTGCCAGGACCGACGGACTGGCGGCGCGCCTGTCCAACGGCGCCCTGGTGCGCCTGCAGGCCGACGTCAAGGCGACCCACGCCGACGGCTCGGTGCGCCACATGGTCGTCTCCGGCGTGCTGCCTTCGCTGGCCGCCGGCCAGGTCGAGAAGATCGAGCTGGTCAAGGCCAATGCAGTCGAACAGGCCGCGCCCAGCATCAAGGAACTGGCCGCCAGCGGCGTGACCGGCAGCGTGGCCTTGAGCGCCGACGGCGTCCAGTACAGCGCCACCCTGGCCGACGCGCTGGCCGCCGCCGTCGCTGGCGCCAAGGCCACCACCTGGCTGGCTGGCCCGGTCGCCAACGAATGGATCGTCGCGACGCCCCTGAAAACCGCGGCCGGCGCCGTCCACCCGCTGCTGAGCGCCACCTTCGCGGTGCGCTGGTATCCGGGGCTGGCCAAGCAGGCGCGGGTCGACGTCGCGGTGGAAAACACCAAGACCTTCACCGGCGGCGCGCGCAACCTGACCTATGACGTCAATATCGAGGTCGGCGGCCGCTCGGTGTACGCGAAGAGCGCGCTGACCCACTACCACCACGCGCGCTGGCACCAGGTCGCCTGGTGGGACGGCGCGAGCGCGCCGCAGATCCACGTGCGCCATAACACCGCCTACCTGATCGCCTCGAAGGCCGTGTCCAACTACGACCAGAGCGTGAAGCCGGCCGAAAGCCTGCTGGCCGGCTTCGTCAAGGAACTCCCGGCCAGCAAGACCGGCCCGATGACGGCCGGCCCGATCATGGCGTCGATGGGCACCACGGGCGGGCGCGGCGACATCGGCCCGCTGCCGGTGTGGACCGTGGCCTACCTGCTGTCGAAAGACCAGCGCGCACTGAACTCGATGATGGCCGCCGCCGACGGCTCGGGCACCTGGTCGATCCACATGCGCGACGAGAAGACCGGCCTGCCGGTGCGCGTCGACAACGACGCCTACAAGAACGCCTCGACCCACATGAACCTGGCGAAGAAGGGCCCGCTGCCGGTGCCGCGCTGCGCCAACAACAACAACAGCCTGTGCGCCTCGCCGTTCAAGGACGACACCGCGCACCAGCCGTCGATGGTCTACCTGCCCTATCTGCTGACCGGAGACTATTACTATCTCGAGGAGCTGCAGTTCTGGGCGGCCTGGAATCCGCTGGGCACCGATCCGGCCAACTCCGGCTACGGCAAGGGCCTGGTGCGCTGGCAGCAGGTCCGCGGCCAGGGCTGGTCGCTGCGCACGCTGGGCCATGCGGCCTACATCACTCCTGACGCTCACCCGCTGAAGGATTACTTCGTCAAGCAGGTCGACCACAACATCGACTACTATCACGCGACCTACGTCACCGGCAATCCGAACCAGCTGGGCATGTACGACGGCTCGGGCGCCGGCTCCAACAAGATGGACACCTCGGCGCCGTGGCAGGACGACTTCTTCACCTGGAGCTTCGGCTACCTGGCCGAGCTGGGCTTCGACAAGGCGACCCCGATCCTGCAGTGGAAATCGAAGTACTCGGTCGGCCGCATGACCGACCCGGGCTTCTGCTGGATCGAAGCCTCGGCCTACCACCTGAAAACCCGGGTGGACAGCAAGTCGCCGGTCTACGCCAGCTTCGCCGACCTGTACGCGGCCAACTTCAGCGGCGCCACCGTGCCGCATGACGCGAAGACCATCACCCACCCGCAGGGGCTGGACTTCCGCGCCCAGGAATGCGGCAGCCAGGCCCAGGCGACCTGGATCACCCAAGCCATGAAACGCAACTGGACCCTGGGTCGCATGAGCGGCTACTCGGATTCGCCGCTCGGCTACCCGGCCAATATGCAGCCCGCGCTGGCGGTGGCGGCCACCTCGGGCATCCCGAACGCGGCCCAGGCCTGGACCAGGTTCACCGGCCGCGCCGACAAGCAGAACTACAGCATGGGTCCGCAGTGGAACATCGTCCCGCGCTGATCCTGCCGACAACACGCTGATCGCTGCAAACAAGGGCTTCCTGCCAGCAGGAAGCCCTTGTTCATTGGGTCGCCGGCGCCTGTCGCGGCTAGGGAAACGCTGATTTATTCTGAGGGTTGGGATTGGCCAGCAAAAAAGGTGGCCTGCAAGGCGCGAAATCGCAGCAATAGCTAGCTATTGCAAGATTTTGCAACGCCGCAGGACGCCTATTTTTGCGGCCAAGTCCGCCCTCATGAATACATCAGCGCTTCCCTAGTGTCCTGAATCAGAGATTCGTTGAATAAATGCGGCGAGCGTCGCCCTGATACTGCGTCGCAAATGCGCGCAAGGCCCCGGCCTTGCTGTGCTTTGCTCCTTGTTTCAGGCCGACTTCGCTACATTTATTATTCAACGAACTTCCAATTCAGGACACTAGCGGCCGCGCCCGGCCAGGTACGCCGCGCGGCAGCGCAGGCTGCGCCAGGCCAGCCGCGCCAGCCGCGCCAGCGCAAGCGGCGCGCCCGCGCGCTGGGACGGCAGCGTCTCGAACAGCAGCGTGGCCCAGCGTGCGCTGCACGCCGCGGCGCTCACTTCCTCGCCGCGGCGCAGCCCGTTGGCGACCATCGACCGGTACAGCGCCGGGTCGGACTTCAAGCGCGCCAGTGCCTGCCCCGCCTCGGCCGCTGTGCTCACCTCGATATAGTCGAGATCGGAGCGGCGCAGCTCGCGGTAGGCCTGCTCGGGCCCGAGGATGGCGGGCACCCCGGCCAGCCAGGCGTTGATCAGCTTGCTGGCCGGCTTCTTCAGGTACAAGTGGGACACATCCTTGCGCATGGCCACCACCACGTCGATGTCGCCGTAGTCGTTCCAGCTGGTCGCATACGAGGCGGTATTGCCCCCCCAGGCCACGGCGTCGCAGCGCCACGCCATTCCCTGCTGCCCGAGCGCAGCCGCCCATTCCGGCGCGGCGAATTCGGGCGTCATCTCGCCGACCGTGCCCTTGAATGCGACATGCTCGACCGCGTCCCCGCGCCGGCTGTCGCGCGGCACCAGGCCCGGCTGCGGCCAGTGCTGGATGTGGATGGCGCGCGCGCCGTCGGCCGAGCGTGCGTTCTGCACCACCTCGACATCGGCCAGCGGCTGGCGCGGCCGGTCGGCGCGCGCGGCCACGATGGTCAGGTGCGACCACAGGCTGCGCGCGCGCAGCAGCGCCGCCACATGGTCGGCATGGGTCACCACGATGCCACTGGACGGCGCGCTAGCGGTCAGGGTCACCGGGTGCCCGGCGCGCTTGAGGCGCAGATAGGTCTGACCGACCCAGACGTGCACCCCGGTATTGAACAGCGCCCAGTCGCGGTCGGGATCGGCATCGCGGAACAGCGCCACCTGCTGCGCGTCCGGAATGAAAAAGCTCACTACCCCATTGCCCACCACGACCTCCCATCGATAGCCCGGTTTACACCGGGAAATAATTGATTAAAACACAAGAACAGATTCCGCGATAACAAAAATGCATGTAAGGAACATGCGTGCGCGGGTGTTGCAGCATATAATAATTGTGGATCAAGCAAGGAAGGTAGGCGTTCGCAGAACGTCCTGCCGATGCTTCAGCCCGGGACGGCCATGCCGCCTGGATGAAAAATCGATACAGGAGTCAACAGCAATGTCTATCGTCAACCGAGTCATTCAGCGCCTGAAGCGGGATTATTTCCGCAGCCGGCACAGCAAGGCAATCCAGGAAATCCTGGCCACGCCGCCCGTCGCCCGCGGCAACCTGCCGTTCCTGCTGCTGTCGATGGTGCACACGCGCGACATCCATTCCTACCTGGTGGCGCTGAAGTCCTTCGTGCATTTCACCAATCCGGAACGCATCGTGGTCGTGTGCGACCCGTCCGTGACCGACGCGGACCAGGCCCTGCTGCGCCAGCACGTGCCGCATATCGAACTGCGCCATGCCGACGAATTCGTCCATCCCGACATTCCGCGCGGCGGCGTGTGGGAGCGGCTGTACGCGATCTCGGGCTTCGTGCGCGAGCACTACGTGGTCCAGCTCGACGCCGACACGGTCACGGTGCAGCCGGTCGCCGAAGTCCTGGAGGGCATCAGGACCGGCGCCGGTTTCGTGCTGGCCGACCTGCCCGACACGCCGCTGTGCGGCCTGCCGGCGGTGCGCGAGCGCGCGCTGGGCTGGCTCAAGCCGGGCGCCCATATCCAGACCATCGCCGAAAGCGAGATGGCCAATGTCGGCCTGCCGGCGGATGCGCTGTATGTGCGCGGCTGCGCCGGCTTCACCGGGTTCCCGCGCTCGGAGACGATGCGCGACACCATGGTCGATTTCTCGCGCCGCATGACCGCCAAGCTGGGCGCCGACTGGAAGCGCTGGGGCACCGAACAGGTGACCTCGAACTTCCTGGTGGCCAACGCCAACGGCACCCGCTCCCTGCCTTTCCCGAAGTACGGCACGCCCGACGCCGCGACCGCCGAAACCGCCTTCTATCACTTCATCGGCTCGATGCGCTTCATCAACGGCAAGTACGAAGCGACGTCGCGCCAGGCGATCCGCATGCTCGGCACGGCGGCGCCGGCGCCGGTGTCGGTCGCCCAGCGCGCCTGAGGCCCATTCCCATGCTGCGCCAGCTGGCCCGCGTGCTTGTCGTCGTCGCCGCTGCCGCCATGGGTGGGGCGCCGGTTGTGGCCGCACCCGCGCCGGCAGCGGCCGCCGCGGCGCGCCCGATCACGTCGGTGCGCATCGAGAACCTGGGCCCGGCCCAGGCCGACGTGCCGTTCACGTTCGGCCAGGTATTCGCGCCCGGCGACGTCGCCAAGGGCGACCGCCTGGCGGCGCGCAGCGCCGACGGCAAGCTGCTGCGGCTGCAGACCGACATCAAGGCCACCCATCCGGACGGCTCGGTGCGCCACGCGGTGGTGTCCGGCGTGCTGCCGCGGCTGGCCGCCGGCCGCACCGACACCCTGGCGCTGGTCAAGGACGGCGCCGCGAGCACCCCGGACACCACTGGCGAGCGCCCGCCCTCCTCCCTGGATGCCAGCGTGAGCGTCACGCTGGATGGCGCGACCTACCGCGCCACGCTGAAGGACGCGCTGGCCGCCGGCCGGCCACAAACCTGGCTCGATGGCCCCATCGTCCGCGAGTGGCGCGTGGCCGCGCCGTTCAAGAACGCGGCCGGCGCCGCCCATCCGCTGCTGGAAGCGCGCTTCGCCGTGCGCTGGTATCCGGACATCGAACAACAGGCGCGGGTCGAGGTGGTGGTCGAGAACATGAAGACCTTCCAGGCCGGCGCGCGCAACCTCGACTATGACGTGCAGGTCGAGGTGGGCGGGCGCGGCGTCTATGCCAGGAAAGGCCTGCGCCACTACCGCCATGCGCGCTGGCGCCAGCTGGCATGGTGGGACGCCGCGCACGCGCCGGCGCTCGACGTGCGTCCCGACAGCGCCTACCTGGTCGCTTCCCGGGCGCTGCCCAACTATGACCTGGACATCAAGCCGGACGAGCGCACGCTGGCGGACCTGGCGGCCCAGCTCAAGCCCGAAAAGACCGGCCCCATGACGATCGGCCCGGTGATGGGATCGATGCATGCCTCGGGCGGGCGCGGCGACATCGGTCCGCTGCCCTCGTGGTCGGTGCTGTACCTGCTCTCGGGCGACCAGCGCGCGCGCGCTTCGATGCTGGCCGCAGCCGAAGGCTCGGGCAGCTGGTCGATCCACCTGCGCGACGAACGCACCGGCTATCCGCTGCGGGTGGACACCCCGGCCAACCGCGACGTCTCGACGCATATGAACATGGCCAAGCGTGGCCCGCTGCCGGTGCCGCGCTGCGCCGGCGGCAACGACCGTGACCAGTGCGGCACGCCGTTCGCCCACGACACCGCCCACCAGCCCTCGCTGGCCTACCTGCCCTACCTGCTCAGCGGCGACTATTATTACCTGGAAGAGCTGCAGTTCTGGGCCGCCAGCAATCCGCTCGCCACCGCACCCGAGAACTCCGGGCGCGGGCTCGGCCTGGTGCGCTGGCAGCAGGTGCGCGGCCAGGCCTGGTCGCTGCGCACCCTCGGCCACGCGGCCTACATCACGCCCGACGCCCATCCGCTCAAGGGCTATTTCACCAAGCAGCTCGACAACAACCTGGCGTTCTACCACGCCGCCTACGTGGTCAAGAATCCGAACCGGCTGGGCGCCTATGACGCCTCCGGCGCCAACGTGCCGGAACTGGAGCGCTCGGCGCCGTGGCAGGACGACTTCCTGACCTGGAGTTTCGGCCACCTGGCCGAGCTGGGCTTCGACAAGGCCGTGCCGATCCTGCGCTGGAAGGCGCGCTACGCGGTCGGCCGCATGACCGCGCCCGGCTACTGCTGGACCGAAGGCGCCGCCTATTCGCTGGCCATGCGCAAGGGAGACGGCACGCGTGCCCCGGTGGTCGATAGCTTCGCCGAGCTGTACCGGCTCAATTTCGGGGGCGACACCTACCGCCTCGACAGCGGCAAGCGCGCCGGCCATCCGGACGGCAGCCGCTTCATCGACCAGCCCTGCGCCAGCCAGGACCAGGCCGACTGGCTGACGGCAGTCTCGAAGCGCACCTGGACGCGCGGACGCATGTCGGGCCACGCGACCTCGGTGATCGGCTTCCCCGCCAATATGCAGCCGGCGCTGGCCGTTGCCGCCACCTCGGGCATTCCCGATGCGGCGCGCGCCTGGGAAGTGTTCGAGGGCCGCGCCGACAAGCCGGACTACCGCAAGGGGCCGCAGTGGGCGATCGTGCCGCGCACGATCGCACCGCCCGCGGCGAGCACGCGCGGCGTCCGGAAGGATTGACAAAAATGTATCGTGCGCAACATGAGCGCGCGGCGATGCAGCATATAATGTCATGCGTTACAGCAAAGGTCCGGCGCGGCAGCGCGCCCCTGGCTGCAACACCCGTCCGGACCGCCTTCGCGGTCCACCATGAATAACAAGGTCTGCAGCATGTCGTCATCGAACAGTGTGATCCAGGGGTCCGGAGCGGCCCGGCTCCCGCGCCTTCCAGGCACTGGCGCGTCGCTGCCGCGCGCCTGAACCGCGCCACCGCGCCCGACTCCCGCTCACCATGGCAAATCTGCGACGCTCGCTGATCATCAATTTCTTTTCCTCGTCCGGCGCGACGATGCTGAAGTTCATCGTCAGCATCCTGCTGGCGCGCATCCTCAGCCCGAGCGAGATCGGTATCTACTCGATGACGGTGGTATTCGTGAACTTCGCGGGCGTGTTCCGCGATTTCGGCGTCTCCGGCTACCTCCAGCGCGAACCCGACCTGACCCCCGACAAGCTGCGCTCGGCCAGCGGCGTGGTGTTCACCACCTCCTGGCTGATCGCCCTGGTCCTGTTCCTGGCCAGCGGCGCGATCGGCGCCTGGTTCGACGAGCCCGAGATCGTGCCGGTGATGCAGGTGCTGGCGCTCGGCTTCGTGTTCATCCCCTTCGGCTCGGTCACCAACGCCCTGCTCTCGCGCGAGTTCGCGGCCGAGAAGCAGGCCTGGGTCAGCGCCGCCGGCACCATCAGTTTCTGCGTCAGCTGCCTGGTGCTGGCCAAGCTCGGCTTCGGCAGCATGAGCCTGGCGTGGGCCAACCTGATCAATATCCTGGCCTGCATGTTCGCCCTGATGCCAATGCGCCCACGCAACGTGCCCTGGCTGCCGTCGTTCTCGCACTGGCGCAGCGTAGTCAACTTCGGCGCCGGCTCGCTGCTGTCGAACATGGCGGTGGCGGTGAATAACGCAATCCCCGACATCCTGCTGGGCAAACTCGGCTCGGCGGCCCAGGTCGGCCTGCTCAGCCGCGCCAACTCGACCGTCCAGATCTTCATCCACGTGGCCGGCTCCACCATGAACTACGGCGCGGTCTCTTACCTGTCGCAAGTGTTCCACCGCGGCGAATCGCTGGCGCCGGTGATCACGCGCGCCACCGTGCTGCTCACGGGAATCGGCTGGGCCGCCCTCGGCCTGACCGCGGTGCTCGGACACGATATCGTGCTGGCGCTGTACGGTCCCACCTGGCTCGAGGCGGTGCCGGCGATCCTGCCGTTGACGCTGGCGGCAGCCGCGGTGATGATGTTCAACTATAACTCGATGGCGATGGCCGCCATCGGCCGCCCCTACCTGAGCGCGGTCCCGGTGCTGGGCATGCTGCTGGCGCGCATCGCGCTGGGCGTGCTGCTGTACGACGGCTCGCTGGCGGGCTTCGCCTGGGCCCTGTTCCTGGCCACGGTCATCAGCCTGCCGCTGCGCGCGATCCAGCAGAAGCGCTACTTCGACCTGCACCTGTTGCCGCTGCTGCGCGCACTGGTGCCGAGCACCGTGGTGGCCCTGGGCAGCGTGGGTGCTGGTATGCTGCTGGCCATGCTGCTGCCGGCAACGCTGGCGCCGATGCTGCGCCTGCTGATCATGGCGCCGCTGCTGGCCGGGGTCTGGTACCTGCTGCTGCGCCTGACGCGCCACGAGCTGGTGGGCGAAGTGCACCGGCTGGCGGCCCCGATCAAGAACCGGCTGGCGCTGCTGCGCCCCAATCCGTGAATGGAAACCGCATGTATCTCGACGACACCAAGACCCTCCTGATCGACGTCCTCAGCCTGGGCGACGCCGGCCGCCTGCTGACTGCCGACTCGCCGCTGCTGGGCGCGCTGCCGGAACTCGATTCGATGGCGGTGGTCAGCCTGATCGCCGCGCTCGAGGAACACTTCGACATCGTCATCGACGACGACGACATCAGCGCCAGCACCTTCTCCACCCTGGGCAGCCTGGCTGCCTTCGTGGCCGACAAGCGCGGCGCATGAACAGCGGCAGCGGCGCCACCCCGCCGGCCGAACCCTTCTTCCTGAAGGCCGGCGGCGGGCAGCGCTTTTGCCTGTACCACCCGGCCGCCGGCGCCGCGCGCGGCGCCATCCTGTACGTCCATCCGTTCGCCGAAGAGATGAACCGTGCGCGCCGCATGGCCGCGCTGCAGGCGCGTGCCTTTGCCGCCGCCGGCCACGCGGTGCTGCAGATCGACCTGGCCGGCTGCGGCGACAGCAGCGGCGACTTCGGCGACGCGCGCTGGGAGTCGTGGCAGGACGACCTGGCGCTGGGTGCGGCCTGGCTGCGCGCGCGCGTGGACGCGCCGCTGCGGCTGTGGGGCCTGCGCCTGGGCGCCCTGCTGGCGCTGGACCATGCGCGCCATGCCGCGCTGCCGCCGGCCGGCCTGCTGCTGTGGCAGCCGGTGCTCAAGGCGTCCACCCACCTGACCCAGTTCCTGCGCCTGCGCCTGGCCGGCGCCATGCTGGCCGACGGCGAGGTGGCGCAAGGCGGCACCGCCGGGCTGCGCGCCACGCTGCAGGCCGGCGCCCCGCTCGAGATCGCGGGCTACGACCTGCACCCGCAACTGGCCCGGGCGCTCGACACGCTCGACGCGCTCGACGCGTATCAGCCGGCCTGCCCGGTCGACTGGATCGAGGCGGTGTCGCAGGCGGGCGCCGAGCCTTCGCCCGGCGCGGCGCGCGCCGCCGGCGCCTGGCGCGCGCGCGGGATCGACCTGCGCCTGCATCCGGTGCACAGCGCGCCGTTCTGGACGACCACCGAGATCACCGAGAGCGGTCCCTGGCTGGCAGCGAGTTCAAACGCACTGGAGGCGCGACTACATGGGAATTGAAGGCGTGGAGACAAGGCATATGGACGCCCGCGGCGCGGCCGGCGTGCAAGTCGAAGAGCGCGCATTGACCTTCGACTGCGAGGGCGAGCGCCTGCTCGGCATTCTCAGCCTGCCGCTGGAGACCACGGCCACGCGCGGCGTGCTGGTGGTGGTCGGCGGCCCGCAGTACCGGGCCGGCAGCCACCGCCAGTTCACGCTGCTCGCGCGCGACCTGGCGCGCGAGGGCGTGCCGGTGCTGCGCTTCGACTACCGTGGCATGGGCGACAGCGAGGGCGCGGCGCGCCCGTTCGACGCGGTCGAGGACGACCTGCGCGCCGCCATCGACGCATTCATGGCGGCCACGCCGGGGCTGCGCGAAGTGGTGCTGTGGGGCTTGTGCGATGCCGCCTCGGCGATCGGCATGTATGCGGCGCGCGATGCGCGCGTGGCCGGCCTGGTGCTGCTCAATCCCTGGGTGCGCACCGAGGACGGCCTGGCGCGCGCCACCCTGCGCCATTACTACAGCGCGCGCCTGCGCGACCCGGCGTTCTGGCGCCAGCTGCTCAAGGGTGGACTGAAGCTGCGCGAATCGCTCGGCTCGCTGTTGGTGCTGCTGCGCAAGGCGCGCCGCAGTAACGCCGGCGCCAAACCCAATGGCGGCGCCGACGCGCCAAAGTCGCTGCCGGAACGGATGCGCAGCGGCCTGGCCGGTTTCCAGGGCCAGGTGCTGCTGGTGATCGCGGGGGCCGACCTGACGGCGCGCGAGTTCTGCGACCTGGCCGACGCCGACAGCGCCTGGCGGGGTGTGCTGGCGCCGCCGCGCGTGACGCGCCGCCAGATCGACGACGCCGACCATACCTTCTCGCACCGCGCCTGGCGCGACCAGGTCGCGCGCTGGACCGGCGAGTGGCTGCGCAGCTGGTAGGTATCTTTACTCACCGGCGCCGGCAGGCGCCGAAATCCTCGAAGGCGCCGTAGGCGCGCACCGGCGCGCGCGTGAGCGCGCACAGATCGGCGCCTCCCTGGTCGCGCAGCGCCGCGCGTGGAGGCGCGGCGCCGGACCAGCCGAAGTCGCCCATGGCCGGCGCCGCGAACAGGGCGCGCACCGGATGCCAGCCTGCGTAAGACTGCCACAGCGGCGCGGTGCGGTTGTCCCCCAGGCGCAGCAGGCCGCCGTCGCGGCTGCGGATCGCACCGTCGACCAGGTTGCCGTCCAGGCGCGCGCTGCTGGTGGCGAAGCGCACGTCGATCCCGCCGGTGTCGACCAGCGTATTGTCTTCGACCACGCTGCCAGCCGCGCTATTCAAATAGATGCCGGCGTCCGAGCAGCCCACCACCAGGTTCGCGCGCACCACCCCGCCATCCTGCTCGGTGACGCAGCGGCCGTCGCGGCAGAACGCCTTGCCGGTACCGCCCCCGCCCAGCGACAGGCCGACGCGCTGGCCCGGCAGGCCGGCCTGCTCGCGCTCGCACCACACCAGGTTGCGCTCGAAGACATTGCCGCTGCCGCCGCCCTTGGCGAAGGCGCCATAACTGACCTGGTTCCCCTGCAGCTTGACGAAATCGCGGATGATATTGCCGCGCACGGTCCAGCCGCTGGCCGCGACCAGGTCGACCGGCGTCACCGGCTTGCCGGTCGCGCGCGGGTCGGGATTGAACAGGGTGTTGGCCTCGATCAGGCCGCCGTCGGGAAAGCGTCCGCGCGCGCCGTTGATCTTGAAGTGGGCGTTGAAGCCGCCGATGGTGTTGTTGACGGCGGCAAAGCCGCTGGCCGCGCCGACGACATGGAAGGCATGCTCGCAATCGTCGTGGCGGCGACAGGCGCCGTTGATGGTCAGGTTCTCGAAGCGCCAGTGCGGTGCTTCGACACGAAACGCCTCGGCCAGGCTGGACGCGATCTCGACGCTGCCGGGGATTGCCGCGCGCACCACGATCGGCGCCTCCGGCCGGCCGGCGCGGGCCGCTTCGAGGGGCCGCCCGCCCAGGGCATAACGCCCCGGCGCGATGGTGATCACCCCGCCCGGCGCGGCGTCGGCCATGGCCGCGCGCAACGCGCGCAGGTCGGTCACCAGCACCCCGTCGGCGTGCGCGCTGCCTGCGGCCTGGGGCTGGGCGCCCAGCGTCAGCCGATCCAGGGCGGCGGCCGCCAGCGGCCCCTGTCCGGCGCCGCGGTCCAGTGTGCGCAGCAGGCTGGCGGCCTGCTGGCCGGCGGCCACGATCGCGGCGTTGTGGCCGCTGCTGCGCCGTTCGATATACGGCGCCAGCACGCGCGGCGTGACGCCGGCGCGCTCGAGCGCGTACACGCCCGCAGCCGCCGCGCAGGCCCCCAGGACCAGCGCGCCGAGCGCCAGCCGAGCGGCCGTCTTCATGCGCCGGTCTTGATGCCGTGGCGGCTCATCAGGTCGTACATGGTGGGCCGGCTGATGCCCAGCATCTCGGAAGCCTTGACGATATTGCCGTCGACCCGCGCCAGCGCACGCACGATGGCAGCCTGTTCGGCCTCGTCGCGCACCTGGCGCAGGTTCAGCGGTTCCTCGGGCGGAGCGTCGCCTTCCGGCAGCCCCAGGTCGTCGGCCACGATGGTCGGGCCGTCGGCCATGATCACCGCACGCTTGACGCAGTTTTCCATCTCGCGCACATTGCCCGGCCAGCTGTAGGCTTCGATGGCGGCGATCGCGTCGGGCGCGAAATGCAGGGTCGGACGCGATTCCTGGGCGCAGAACTTGTTCTTGAAGTGGTGCGCCAGCAGCGCCGCGTCGCCCTGGCGGCTGCGCAGCGGCGGAATGGTGACGACGATCTCGGACAGGCGGTAATACAAGTCTTCGCGGAAGCGCCCGGTGCTGCACAGTTCCTTGAGCTTCTGGTGGGTCGCGCAGACGATGCGCACGTCGACCGGGATTTCCTCGTGGCCGCCGATGCGCTCGATCACGCGCTCCTGCAGGAAGCGCAGCAGCTTGGCCTGCAGCGCCATCGGCAGGTCGCCCACTTCATCGAGGAAGAAGGTGCCGCCATGGGCCAGTTCGACCTTGCCCTTGGTCTGCTTGGCCGCGCCCGTGAATGCGCCCTTCTCGTAGCCGAACAGTTCGCTCTCGAGCAGATTCTCGGGGATCGCCGCGCAGTTGATCGCGACGAAGCGCTCCTTGGCGCGCGGCGACAGCGCGTGCACGGCGCGCGCCAGCACTTCCTTGCCGGTGCCCGATTCGCCCAGCAGCATCACCGAGGCCGAGGTCGGGGCCACCTTCTCGATATTGCGGCACAGTTTGAGCATGCCGGCGTCGCGGCTGATCACGCCGGCCATCGGCGAATCGGCCTGGGACGACTGCATGCGCCGGTTCTCCAGCTGCAGGTTATGCAAGAAGAACGCACGCTGGATCACCAGGTTGAGCACCTCGGGTTCGCTCGGCTTCTGGTGGAAGTCGTAGGCGCCCATGGCGATCGCCTTGACCGCGTTGGCGCGCTCCTGGTTGCCGGTCAGGACGATCACGCGGGTGTCCGGCGCCAGCGCCAGGATCTGCTCCAGCGTGGCTAGGCCCTCGGTCGAGCCGTCCGGGTCGGGCGGCAGGCCCAGGTCCATGGTCACCACCGCCGGCTCGTGGCGGCGGACCTGGGCCAGCGCGCTTTCGCGGTCGCCGGCGACCACCACGTCATAGGCGTCGAAGCTCCAGCGCAGCTGCTTTTGCAGGCCGGGATCGTCCTCGATGATCAACAGTTTCGGTTTGTTCTGGGTCACGGCTAATCCTTTGGTCACGCCGCCCGATCGAGGGCCGCGCCGGCGGCGCCGGCGCCATGCTCACGATACAGCGGCAAGGTGACAGTAAAAGTGGTTCCGACCGACGGCGTGCTGCGCAATTCGAGCGCGCCGCCCAATTCGTTGATGTATTCGCGGCTCTCGAACACGCCGATGCCCATACCGGCCGGCTTGGTCGATTCGAACGGCTGGAACAGGCGCTCGCGAATGAATTCCTCGGTCATGCCGGCGCCGGTATCGGCCACCGTGATCGCGACCTGGTTGCCCTGGCGCCGGATGCCGACGCTGACCTCGCCGCTCTTGGGCGTCGCCTCGATGGCGTTCTGGATCAGGTGGCCCAGCACGCGCTCGAGGCGCTCGCGGTCGGCCAGCACCGACAGGCCAAGGTCCTGGATGGCGAGTACCGGCTGCGGCTCGAAGGCGCTCTTGAGCGCGATCGCCTGGCGCACCACCGTCTCGACGGCCAGCGGCACCGGGCGCACCGGCGCGTCGTTGCGGCTGAGCTTTTGCAGCATCATCTTCATCTTCTGGATCGAGTGCGCCACGGTCTCGAGCATATCGCGCTGGAACTCGGGGTTGTCGCGGTGCTTCTCGGCGTTGGCGTTCATCAGGGACAGCTGCGACACCAGGTTCTTCAGGTCGTGCACCACGAAGGTCGACATGCGGTTGAACGATTCGAACTGGCGCGCCACCATCAGCTCGTTGGCCGCGTCCTGCTGCGCCAGGTAGCTGGCGGCCTGGCTGCCGGCGATCTCGAGCAGGTCGAAAACTTCCCAGTTCAGGGCCACCGGGCTGCGCGCATCCTGCAGCACCACGAAGCCGAACAGTTTGCCGTGCATCATCAGGGGCACCACCAGCCAGCCGCGCGGGAATGCGCGCAGCCATTCCGGCAACGCGAGGTCGCCGTATTTCTCGGGCAGGGCCTGGTACTCGTGCAGGTCGATCACCCATTGGGTGGTTTCCAGGAAGCGGCAGAAATTCGAGTCGAGCGGCTCGGTCGCGGTGCTCGACGCCTGCCAGCCGGCCACCGGCTGGAAGCCACCGCCGGCCTCGCCTTCGCGGCGCTGCCACAGCACCCCGCCCGGGCTTTCGACCAGCGCGCCGACCGCCTCCACGGCGCGCTCGCCGATATTGGCGCTGTTCTCGGACAAGGTGCGCGTGAAACGCATCCATTCCTCGCGGTAGTCGTAGCCATAGCTGTAGAAATGCTTGCTGACGAAGACCTTGAGCCAGGCGCGGAAGGTGCCCGAGAACAGGATTCCGGCCAGCAGCAGCAGTGCGCCGCACAGGAAGGCGACCTGCATCACGCCGCCCCAGCTGCCGCCGAAATAGCGCAGGTAGTAGCCGGCGAACCCCATCGCCAGCAGGTATAGCGCCGAACCGAACAGCGCGGTCGAATGGAACATCACGCGCCGCGACAGCGCCAGCGCATTGCTGCGCGAGGTGCTGCGCCTGACCGAGGTGCCGATCAGCGGCATGGCCAGGGCATTGACGATGCCGCGCGCGGCCCAGGTATCCTGGTGCATCTCGTGGAACAGCATCGCCTGGCTGTACATATAGAAATCGTAGGCGAACATGGCGCCGATGCCGAGACAGGCGAACTTGATGGCCCAGCGTTCCTGCACCGTCTTGTTGCGGTAGACCTGCTCGACCAGCAGCATGCCGAGCACTGCCTGGCACACGCGCAGCGTCACGTTCGGCAGGATGCCGTCCATGGCCACCATCAGGTCGGTGCGCAGCACGGCGGTTGCCAGCAGCAGCGCCAGGTAGGCGACCACGCCGGCGAACACGGGCGTGCGCAGCCCGAAGGGCCAGCGGCTGGAAGGATCGCGGTAGTTGCCGAGCAAAATCACCAGCACCACGCACCAGGCGCCGCTGCGCAGGATCTCGAGCTTGTCGGTCCAGACCGACCACAGGCCCTCGCCGCTGGCCGCTTCCATGGCCAGCGCGGCCGACCACAGCGCGGTCAGCGCGCAGGCGATCGCAATCGCCGCCACATTGCTGCGACCGCGCCAGATGGTCAGCAGCAGGCCGATCAGCAGGAAGAAACCGATGGCGGCGACGCCATAGCTATAGACGGCAATGCTGGTCAACGTACGCCATCCATGAGAGCGAGCATAGGAGAAATCCGGTTGTAGCGATGAGCGTGCTCCCGGACCCGCGCCCGGGGCACAGGCGTCAGCGACCGCTGCGGAACAGGACCACCTTGAGGGTGTTGATCAGCACCAGCACGTCGAGGAACAGGCTGTTGTTCTTGACGTAATAGAGATCGTACTGCAGTTTCTGCAGCGCGTCCTCGGCCGAGGAGCCATAGCCGTAGCGGACTTGCGCCCAGCCCGTGATGCCCGGCTTGATGCTGTGGCGGACATTATAGTAAGGGACCACTTCGATCAGCTGCTCGACGAAATAGGCGCGCTCTGGACGCGGGCCGACGAAGGACATGTCGCCCTTGAGCACGTTGAGCACCTGCGGCAGCTCGTCGATACGGGTCTTGCGCATGAAGTTGCCGACCCGGGTCACGCGTGGATCGTTCTGCGCTGCCCACTGCGGCTTGCCGCCTTTTTCGGCATCGGCGCGCATGCTGCGGAACTTATGGACGCGGAAGATCTTGCCATCCTTGCCGACCCGCTCCTGCGAGTAGAACACCGGACCGCGGTCTTCCATCCACACGGCAATCGCTGCGATCGCCATGATCGGCAGCGTCATGACCATGATCAGGGTGCTGCACACCAGGTCGAAGCCGCGCTTCATGAAGATGCGGATGAAGCTCTGGTCGAAACCGCCGCCGAAGACCAGCCAGCTCGGCTGCAGAGAATCGACCCGGATCTGGCAGGTTTCGCGCTCGAAGAAGGTGGCGGCGTCGGTGACTTTCAGGCCTTGCAGCTTGCAGTCGAGCAATTCCTTGATCGGGAAGCTGCCGCGCCGGTTCTGCACCGAGACGACGATTTCCTGGACGCCGTATTGCTTGGCGACCTTGACCAGCGAGTCGCCGTCGCGCACCTTGAGCAGGTTGGCGGAAGGCACGCACATTTCTTCATTGGCCACCGGGATGAAGCCGGCGATATTGTAGCGGTGGTAGCTGGTTTTGTTCTGGGCCAGTTCGCTGCACTCCTTGGCCAGCGGACCGCAGCCGAGGAACATGATGCGCGACTGCATCAGGCGCAGCTCGGAAGTCTTGAAGAAGATGATACGCGCCGTAAAGATGCCGACCGCGGCCAGGCCGAACACCAGCAGCAGGATGCCACGGCCGAAGTACAGGTCGGGTGCGATGTAGAACACCAGCGTCAGGATCAGGAAACCCATCAGGAACGCGGGCATCAGCTTCATCAGGAAGGGATGGCGCAGGCCTTCGTCGAAATCGAGCTGATACATGCCCATGGCGCTCATGCTGAAGCTGACCGCCACTGCGAAGGCGACCGCCGAAGCAAGGAAATGGTCGAGCTGAAGGGCCGAGACCGGCGCGCCGACATCGAGAAAACGCATGGCCGCACCCGCATAGGCGGCGCCCAGCAGGATCAATATCTCCACGAAAAGCAGGACGAATACGATCTTCGACACATAGTGGTTAGAGATCCGAAACATGAGATATTCCCCAGAGTTTATTTTTGCTTGATTGCTTGCTGAGATGATCACCACATGCCGTACGTGCCGGGGCAGACCAACGAGGCCCGACGTTTATGGCATGAACCGATACACAGTGAAACTTAGAAATGACATTTGGTCATCAATTTTATGACGTTTTTTTGCTATATTTTTAACATTCAATATAGCATGGAAACAGTCCGTCACTCAACGAGAGCTTATGCTCGCGTCAGCTTGATGCAACACGGGTCGCCTGATCTCTGCAACCAGCAGTTATCCTGCTTTGACTTGACCCCGCCCTTGAGGACATTCCACTTTGCAACAAAGGCGAGAAATTTTAGCATTGGTTCAACGTTATGCCGCGCAATGATGGCTATCGTGCGCCATTGTTGAATAGATAATATTGATCTAAGGCAATCAAAGTGACGATGGCTTGGCAATGGCATTCGTGGTCTGGCCGGGCGCTGGCGGCGGCCCCGCGACCGGCGCCGGCCTGGACGCGGCATTGGCGCCGATCAGGATACCGAACAGGCGTGGCATCACGGCAAAAGCAAGCTGGTAAATGACGATCAGGAAGGCGGTCACGGCGACCGGCGCCAGGAACCAATACACAGGATACGGCAGCGCGTCGCCGAAGCGCTTGTAGACGACCGATGTCACCATCAGGACCGGCGCATGCGCCAGGAACATGAAGAAACTGTATTTACTCATGCGGGCCAGCCAGGAACCTGCCTGGGTCCCTACCAGCAGCATCGCAGCCGGCCAGATCAGGAACGGTGCCACCAGCCGCAGGTAGGTCGTGTCGGCGATACGGAAATACACCATGCCGGCGCAGGCAAGGGCGAAGGCCAGCAGGCAGGGAACGGCATAGCGGTCGAGCAGCCGCAAGTTCCAGCCGCGCACGGCCGCCATTCCACCCACGTAGAACAATACGGCCATCAGGTCGCGCCGCACCAGCAGGCCGTCGAAGTTCGAGAAGAACACGACGCCCACCAGGATCAGTCCCGGCCAGGCGAAGTTGCGCAGCATCCAGCCGAATGCCGGTGCAAGCAGGATCAGCACCAGCAGATCGCGCAGGAAGTTCAGCGGATAGTTGATCGGCGAACCACTGATGCCGAAGGCGGCGTCGAGCCAGGTTGCAGCATCGAATGGCCACAGCGAGCTGGACAGTTTGATGCCGGCGAACAGCTCGGCCCCCAGCGCGAACGGCAGCAGCGCCAGGTTGAAGAACAGGAAGGGAATCAGGATGGTGCGCCCCTTCTTGCGGAACAGGCGCGCTGGCTCTCGGTCGAGGCAGGCGCCGAACAGCAGGAAACCCGAGATGACAGTCAGCACCGGCACCGTCGCGCGGAACACAGCTAGCTGGAAATATGCCTTGGTCAGGTCAAACCAGCCGGTGCCGACTTCGGCCATGGGCACGTAAGCCGGCGTATGGAGCACGATGACACCAAAGATCATGACGAAACGCAGCAGGGCGATGCGGTCTCGGATGTCACGGTCAATAGTCATGGGGGCCTTCTCAGGGATGGTGCGCGGTGACAGGTTCGGGAAAACAGCGCATGTGGCAAGCGGCATACCGCTTGCGCGCGACGAGGCAGCTTGAAAGCTCTGCCATACCATAAGGACAACACTTTCGATTGTCAATCGTGCGCTAACACTGTTACATAATCATGTCTTGGCGGAGAAAAATTTCCATCCAAAGGTGTTGTATTGACACACATGCCCCCGGCGGATGTCCTGCGGACGGCAGCGTGACGGCTGTTAGCGGGCGCCCCCTCTGGATACGGATCAAATAGAACATACCGCCGGCCATGAACAAAGGGACCAACTAAGCCGCCAGCCAGAACAGGAGCGGAACATCGGCCGCACGAAGTTCAGTGCACTGATCAGGAACCATCCGATCTATAGCCGTCGGATATTCTTCAACATCCCGAAGGAGATTGTGGCGGCCATGCGCAGATAGACATGCAGCTCGAAACTCAGTGACCCATTAAGAACCATCGGACTCGGCTGCATTGTGGAAGTATTCGAAACACGTGTGCGATGCGCCGGCGCACTGCAGGGGCGGCAAGCATGGTGCAATGGATGACGTGAAGAAAGTATCTTGTGAGCCAGAGCTCTGCAGGCACTGCCATGACGGCAGCTGAATGATACGGTGATGATGGTCGGGGAGGACCTTGGGTGGCGCGGCTGGCTGGGATCGAACCAGCGACCCTTGGCTTCGGAGGCCAATACTCTATCCACTGAGCTACAGCCGCGCTGGAGGCGTAGCGAAGGATACAGTCTTTCCGCAAGTACGTCCATGGGCACGGACGGAAAAACCCCTACTCCTATGCAGGATTACACTATAATAAGATTCTTGACGGCATTTGCAAAAAGCCACTAGTTCGCAGCGCCTCAGTGGCCGGTTTTTTTAATTGAATTAAGGAAATCATGAGCGACGCACATAACGAACACCAATCCCTCATTCGCACGCCAAAGCAGCTCGTCGTTGCCGTCACAGGGTTCTTCCTAGTAATTGTTCTCGGTATCATTCTGTTGGTTGTTTTCGTCACCAGCAGCTCCACCACGGGCGCGGGCACCGACGGCCAGAGCGCCGAATCCATTTCAACACGCATCAGACCGGTATCCGAAGAAGGGTACACCCTGGTCGACGCCAATGCGCCACGCGTGCTGCAGGCGGGTGGCGCGGTGTATGCCGCCACCTGCGCGGCCTGTCACGACAGCGGTATGGCCGGCGCGCCGAAGACCGGCGACAACGGCATCTGGGGCGCACGCCTGGCCCAGGGCTACGACACCCTCGTCAAGCATGCGATCGAGGGCATCCGCGCCATGCCGGCCAAGGGCGGCAATCCGGACCTGGACAATCTCGAGGTCGAGCGCGCCGTCGTGTTCATGACCAACAAGAGCGGCGCCACGTTCAAGGAGCCGGCCGCGCCAGCGCCAGCGCCGGCGCCGGCAGCAACGGATGCCGCGGCGACGGCAACCTCGGCCGTAGCACCGGCTGCTGCAACGGCAGCACCTGCGGCTGCACCGGCCGCAGCGCCAGCCTTGGCCAGCGCCGACGCCGGCAAGAAAGCGTTCGATTCCGCCTGCATCGCCTGCCACGGCGCCGGCATCGCCGGGGCACCCAAGTTCGGCGACAAGGCGGCATGGACTGCACGCGTCAGCCAGGGGGAATCGGTCCTGTACGAGCACGCACTCAAGGGCTTCCAGGGCAAGACCGGCTTCATGCCGCCAAAAGGCGGAGCCACCCTGCCCGACGCCGACGTCAAGGCCGCGGTCGACTATATGGTCGCCGCCGTTAAATAAGCTCAAACAGAAGCGCAATAAAAAAGCACCTCGCGAGGTGCTTTTTTGTTTTAAAGATCATGAACGTTGCGATGGCGCAACCCGTCGGTAAATTTTTTTTCTTAACGCTGACGACGCCGACGGACGCTCATCATTGTCAACAAGCCTAGCCCTACCAACAAAACCCCGGCTGGCTCCGGCACGGTGTTGAATTGGTCACTGACGACAAAATCGAAGTTCATCCCGATTATTCCAAGAGCACCAATTTCTTCTGTCCCAAAAGCACTAGTTGCCGATGGAAAAAATCCATCCCAGGAATTATTCTGGGCCACGTCAGCAGCCAGGTTGCCGCTATCGATCAGCAACCGATCGTTCAAATCAAAAAATGAAACGCGGGCATCGATGAGGGAAACCGCACGCGTCAAGTCGAGCTGGTCGCCAAAAATACCGATACCGTAAATCGCCGTCTCATCCGCCACCGGGAACAAATCGCTATTGCCGCGAATGCTGATACTGATGCGCGATCGGCCATTGCCCAGATCGGTTTCGGATTCGATAACGCTCAGCAGATCGTCAGCACGGACGCTACTTTCCAATTCGCCATCAAAACGGGCGATGCCGAGGAATGCATTACCGCTCTCGCTCCCCTGCAGATAGAACGAATACGTTGAGCCGGGCAACACCAGAGGAGACGCAGTCGCCGCGTGGGCACCGACCACCATGGTTGTCAGAAATAACAGGCATGCGCCGAAAAGATTGTGCATATCTCCCTCTCAAATGTTAAAGATTTATGCGTCAGCTCGATGCAAATTCCATGCCCTAAGTTGCCCAATCCTTTTAAATCAACTGCTTAGGAATTAACGTCATTGAAACTAAATACTCCATGTAAATTATTTCGACACTATCTTTCGATAAAGAAACATTATTTACTGATGATAAAAGGTATCTTTCCGTAGCTATCGAGACGTTTTTTTATCTTAGCCAATACGCTGTACAAGCATCAGGCCTTATATCGAGAACAGTCTCACGCACGGACGGAACTAATCCATGTCGAACCAAATTTATTTCACCCGTACACTTTCGGCGATTCAAAAAAATGACATAAGTAAAATAAATAGATTTACGATATGCAACTAAAATACTTGCAAAAAATAGTTGCCGCACTACTCATTCACTTTACGATTGTTAAACATTTCCATTTGGCACTGTCACAAATCGTTACAAACTGCACGGGATAAATAACTTATTCTTGAAAACTTTCCAGCGGGAATAATTCCCGTCGGAATTTTTTTACAGGACAAGTCCCATGCAACCAATCCACAAAACTGCGTTGACCAAACACGCCGCCCTCCGCCTTCACGCCACCCTGCTGATGTCGCTGGCCGCCGGCGGCGCCTCCGCCGCCACCTTGTCGGTCGGTGCAGGAAAAACTTACGCAGCTCCCTGCGCCGCCTTCGCCAAGGCCAAGCCCGGCGACGTCGTCGAAATCGACGGCAGCAAGACCTATAGCGGCGATGTGTGCGCGATCAGCGTCAGCGATCTCACGATTCGCGGCGTCAACGGCCGTCCAAAGATCAACGCTGCCGGCAAGAACGCCCAAGGCAAAGGTACCTGGGTTGTCAAAGGCAATAACATCAAGGTCGAGAACGTCGAAATGTACGGCGCCAAGGTGGCCGACAGGAACGGTGCGGCACTGCGCCTCGAAGGCACCAATTTCACCCTGCGCTCGTCCTACCTGCACGATAACGAGAACGGCATCCTGAGCGGCGCCAATGCCAACAGCGCGATCGTCGTCGAAAACAGCGAGTTCGGTTTCAACGGCTATGGCGACGGCAAGACCCATAACCTGTACATCGGTAATGTCGCCAGCCTGGTGTTCCGCTATAACTACTCGCACGACGCCAAGGTCGGCCATAACCTGAAGTCGCGCGCCAAGCTCAACACCATCAGCTACAACCGCTTCTCGAGCACCAGCAACAAGCCGAGCTACGAGATCGACCTGCCGAACGGCGGCACGTCCTACATCATCGGCAACGTGATCCACCAGCCGGCCAGCCATAGCAACCCGGCCATGATCGCGTATGCGATGGAAGGCGCGTCCAATCCGGGCCAGGACCTGTACGTGGTCAACAATACCTTCCTGAACGACGATAGCTCGCGCGGCACGTTCGTGATGATCAGCGGCAACGTCAAGAAGCCCGCTCTGCTGCAGAACAATATCTTCGGCGGCACGGGTACCGTGACTGGCCAGGCGAGCGCCATCCAGAAGACCAACTTCCGTTCGGTGGCCCCAGGCTTCATCAACCGCCTGTTGTTCGACCTGCACCCACTGGCCAACCCGCTCGTGATCAATGCCGGTTCCGCCCCAGGCAAGTCGGCGGCCGGTGTCGTGCTGGCGCCAACCGCGCAGTACAAGCACTCGGCAGCGAGCGAAACCCGCCCGACGAGCGGCGCGCTCGATATCGGCGCCTATGAATCCGGCACCTCGACCGCCGCACCGGCTGCGCCTGCGCCAACGCCAACGCCAACGCCAACGCCAGCCCCGGCCCCGGCTGACACTGGGACCTGGACCAACTGCGGCAGTGAAGGCTATACCTGCAAATTCACCGGTACCCGCCAGGTGCGTTTCGGAGTTCCTGGCGCCTACGTCACCAAGAGCTTCACCGCGAAGACGGCCTGCACCACTGCCGTGTTCGGCGACCCCAAGAAAGGCGCCACCAAGTCCTGCAGCTACTCGAGCCTGGCGCTCTGATCCGCAACCGGGCAGCACCAAGCAAAACGGCCGCGCAAGCGGCCGTTTTTTTGTGATTGCCCGAAGAGGCGAGCTACGCGCTCAAGGTGTGCCGAAGAATTCGCGACGCATGCCACCGCCCAGCAAGCGCAGGCGGCCGAGCCGGCGGCCCAGTTCGAGCGGGCGCGTCAACAGCCAGCGGTGCAGCAGATAGGTCGACAGGATGTCTTTCGAGCGGCTGTGCGATCCCGTATGGCCGGTGCGATAGACGGCGCCCGGGAAAGGCAGGGCGGCAAGCGGCGTCCCCTGCTCTTGCAGGTGCTTGGTAATGAATACATGGCTGCCGAGCATTTTCTTGATATAGGTCTCAGCCGCCGTTGCCATGCTGGCCGGCAGCGCGAACAGATCGGCGCGGATGATGTGCGAGGTGCCGCATAACATCGAGAAATTGGGATAGCGGTACATCAGGGTCTTGCCGGGAGACCATACGTAGCCGTGATACACGAACCAGCCGTTCTCGCCGCGATGCTGCTTGACGAAGCCGGTCAGCTTGTTGCTGATCAAATCGTCATCGTCGACCACCATGAAGTAATCGGTCGCGCCAGCGTCCAGCATGCCGGCCAGGATGCGGCGCCCCTTGTCGAGGCGCACAGCCTCATGGAACACCTCGCGATCGGCCGCGCCTTGCTCATGCAGCGAATTCGGCGGGAAATCGACCCACACGGCGCGCACGCCAGGTGGCAGCGCCGGCAAATCGGAACCCCGGTTGGCAACGACCACCGCTTGCCACCCCTGGTCCGCCTGATTGGCCAGCGAGCCGAGCGTGACGGCGAGATTGCTCTTCAGTTCGCTCCAGTCACGCGCATTGTCCGGATGGCGGACCGGGATGACAAAGGTAAGGACAGGTTGCACTTTTATTTACTATTGATTAAGTTGCCAATAGAGTAATCGTAAGATTGACAATAGTAAATAGCGATCCAGTTGCCCATAAAAAACGGCCTGGCCGAAAAATCGACCAGGCCGCATCGCTTCCGGCGCTTTACCGGCAAGCGCCGCTATCCTCGGCGGTACTTACCAAATGATCACGCGATCCTTCGGCGCCAGGTACATCTTGTCCCCGGCCTTGACCCCGAACGCCTCGTAGAACCCAGGCTGGTTCTTCAACGTGCCGTTGGCGCGGTACTGCGCCGGCGAGTGCGGGTCGGTCTTGATCTGGGCGATCTGCGCCGGCTCGCGCATCTTGGTGCGCCACACCTGGCCCCAGCCCATGTAGAAGCGCTGGTCGCCGGTGAGACCGTCGATGACAGGCGCAGGCTTGCCCTTCAGCGAGATCTGGTAGGCCTTGTAGGCAATCGCCAGGCCCGAGTTGTCGCCGATGTTCTCGCCGAGGGTCAGTTCGCCGTTGACGTTGTAGCCCTCGAGCGGGCTGAAGGCGGCGTACTGCGCGATCAGCGCTTTCGTCTTCTCGCCGAAACGCTTGCCGTCATCCTCGGTCCACCAGTTGCGCATATTGCCGTCGCCGTCGTACTGCGAACCCTGGTCGTCGAAGCCGTGGCTGATCTCGTGGCCGATCACGGCGCCGATGCCGCCGTAGTTGACCGCGTCGTCGGCGCTGGCGTCGAAGAACGGCGGCTGCAGGATCGCGGCCGGGAACACGATCTCGTTCAGTTCCGGGTTGTAGTAGGCGTTGACGGTCTGTGGCGTCATGCCCCACTCCTCGCGGTCGATCGGCTTGCCCAACTTGTTCAATTCGCGGTTGTACTCGACTTCGCGCGAACGCATCACGTTGCCGACCAGGTCATCGCGCTTGACGGTGAGCGCGGTGTATTCCTTCCACTTGTTCGGGTAGCCGATCTTCGGCGTAAACTTGGCCAGCTTGGCCTGTGCTTCCTTCTTGGTCGCAGGGCTCATCCAGTCCAGCGTGTCGATCGAATCCTTGTACGCCGCCAGCAGGTTGTTGACCAGGACTTCCATATGCGCCTTGCGCTCGGCCGGGAAGTGCTTCTGCACGTACAGCTTGCCGACCGCGTCGCCCAGGCTGCCTTCGAGCGTCGAGACGCCGCGCTTCCAGCGCGGTTCCAGCTGCGGGATGCCGGCCAGGGTGGTGCCGTTGAAGGCGAAGCGCTGGTCGACGAAGGCTTTCGACAGGTAGTTGGCGTAGCCGTTCACGGTCTGGAACTGCAGGTAGGCCTTCCAGGTCGCCAGCGGCACGCGGTTCAGGACCTCGGCGAAGCCCTTCAGGTAGGTCGGCTGGCTGACGATCAGGTAGTCGGCCTTGCCCTGCAGGCCGGAGGCCTTCAGCCACTGCTGCCAGTCGTAGCCCGGCGCGAGCGCGGCCAGCTTGTTCAATTCGACCTTGTTGTAGGTCTTGATCGGATCGCGGTTCTCGACCTTGGTCCACTGCGCCTTGGCCAGCTCGGTTTCCAGGTCGACGATGGCTTTCGCGTCGGCCTTGGCGTTCTTGCCGCCGGCCAGCGCCAGCATCTTCTCGACGTGCTGCTGGTACTTGGCGCGGGTGTCCGCCAGCTTGGCGTCGTCCAGTTTCAGGTAATAGTCGCGATCCGGCATGCCCAGGCCGGCCTGGTACAGGTCGGCCACGTACCTGGTCGAATCCTTGGCATCCTGGTGGATGAAGAACACGAACGGCACGTTCACGCCGATACGGCCCAGGTGCGCGAACATGGCCGGCAGCTCGCCCTTGCTCTTGATCGCATTGATCTTGCCCAGTTCACCCGCCAGCGGCTTGGCGCCCAGCTGTTCCAGGCGCGCCTCGTCCATGTAGCTGGCGTAGAAGTCGCCGATCTTGCGCGCCTCGGTGCCATTCGCCGCGCTGCGTTCCATGGCGGCTTTTTCGATGATCGCGCGCAGCTGCGGCAAGGTGTCGTCGCGCAGCTGGTGGAAGGCGCCCCAGGTCGACTTGTCGGCCGGGATTTCCACGCTCTTGAGCCACTTGCCGTTCAGGTGTTCGAAGAAGTCGTCCTGCGGGCGCACGCCCGGCTCGATGAATTGGGTGGCGATGCCCGACGACTGGCCGGCTGCCTTGGCAGCGGTCGCCGGCGTCGCGGCGGCAGCCGCGCCAGGTTCGGCTTGTGCGAACGAAGCCACCAATACAAGCGCCGCGGCGCTGAACAAATGTCGTTTCATGAATCTCTCTCGTTGTAGTAATTGCAAACTGTAAGTGCAATGCAAAACGGGCCGGCGCTCTTGACGCCGGCCCGTTAAGGGAACCAGATTACCAGATGATGACGCGGTCTTCAGGGGCCAGATACATCTTGTCGCCCGGCTTCACGCCGAAGGCCTCATAGAACTCCGGCATATTGCGCACGGTGCCGTTGGCGCGGAACTGGCCCGGCGAGTGCGGGTCGGTCTTGACCTGGTTGATCTGCTGCGCTTCACGCATCTTCGAGCGCCACACCTGGCCGAAGCCCATGAAGAAGCGCTGGTCGCCGGTCAGGCCGTCGATCACCGGCGCCGGTTTGCCGCCCAGCGACAATTTATACGCCTTGTAGCCGATCGACAGGCCGGCGTTGTCGCCGATGTTCTCGCCCAGGGTCAGCTCGCCGTTGACGTTATAGCCCGGCAGCGGAGCGTAGCCGTTGAACTGCTTGACCAGCTTGTCGGTGCGGGCCTTGAAGGCGGCTCGGTCCTGGGCGGTCCACCAGTCGCGCAGATTGCCGTCGCCGTCGGACTGGCTGCCCTTGTCGTCGAAGCCATGCCCGATCTCGTGGCCGATCACGGCGCCGATCGCGCCGTAGTTGACCGCATCGTCTGCGCGCATGTCGAAGAACGGCGGCTGCAGGATCGCGGCCGGGAACACGATCTCGTTCATCGTGCTGCGGTAATACGCGTTCACGGTCTGCGGCGTCATGCCCCATTCGGTGTGGTCGATCGGCTTGCCCAGTTTCTCGATATTGTAGTTGTAGGCGAAGGTCGAGGCACGCATCGCGTTGCCCACCAGGTCATCGCGCTTGATGGTCAAGCGCGAGTAGTCGCGCCACTTGTCCGGATAGCCGATCTTCGGCGTGAACTTGGCCAGCTTGGCGCGCGCTTCCTTCTTGGTGGCAGGGCTCATCCACTCCAGGTTGTCGATCGACTGGCCGTAGGCGATGATCAGGTTCTTCACCAGTTCTTCCATGCGCGCTTTGCGCTCGGCCGGGAAGTGCTCCTTCACGTACAGCTTGCCGAGCGCCTCGCCCAGCGCGCCCTCGACGGTGGAAACACCCTTCTTCCACTCCGGGCGCTGCTCGGCCACGCCGGTCAGCGCGGTCCCGTAGAAGGCGAAGTTCTCGTCCACGAAGGCCTTCGACAGGTACGGCGCGTATTCGCGCAGCAGTTGCCATTCGTAGTAGGACTTGATGGTGGCCAGGTCGGTTTTCGCCAGCAGGTCGTTCAGGCCGGTGAAATAGCTCGGCTGGTTGACGATGATGTAATCGAGCTTGTTGGCCACGCCGGCCGCGCCCAGGGCCGCCTTCCAGTCGTAGCCCGGGGCCAGCTTGGTTAGGTCGGCAACGCTCATCTTGTTGTAGCGCTTGACCGGGTCGCGGTTCTCGACCTTGGTCCACTGCACCTTGGCCAGTTCGGTCTCGAAATCGACGATGGCCTTTGCCTGCGCCGCGGCGTTCTTCTCGCCTGCCAGCGCCAGCGTCTTTTCGACGTGCTGCTGGTACTTGGCGCGGATTTCCGCCAGCTTGGCGTCGTCCTGCTTCAGGTAATAGTCGCGGTCCGGCATGCCCAGGCCGCTCTGGCTGATATAGGTCGCATGCTTGGTCGACTCGCGCATGTCCTGGCCGACGTAGATGCCGTACGGGCTCGAGACGCCGATCTTGGCCAGGTGGGCCGACAGGGCCGGGAGGCCCTTCTTGTCCTTCAGCGCGCGGATGCGCGACAGCTCGCCGGCGAGCGGCTTGTAGCCCAGGCTTTCGCGGCGCGCGTCGTCCATGAAGCTGGCGTACAGGTCGCCGATCTTCTGGGTTTCGCTGCCCGCTTTGGCGGACTTGTCCTTCTGGGCGGCCTCGATGATGGCCAGCAGCTGCGGGGTGGTGTCCTCGCGCAGCTTCATGAACGTGCCCCAGCTCGAACGGTCGCTCGGGATGTCGGTCTCCTTCAGCCACTTGCCGTTCAGGTAAGTGAAGAAGTCGTCCTGCGGACGCACGCTGGTGTCGATGAACTGGGTGTCGATGCCGGAGATGACGCCCGTCGACGCGGCGGCGTTGGCGGCGACGGCCGGAGCGGCGTCGGCAGCCATGGCCGGGGCGGCGAAGGCGGTCATCAGGGACAGGGTCAGGGTGCTCAGGAGAAGTCGCTTCACGGATAGTCCTTACTTGCAGAGTGATTGCAGGATGAATCGGTTCCGGCCGGGCGCGCCTGCTTCGTGCCGGCAAAAGATCATTCTAGCGGGTAGGCAATACACTACGCTCGAAGACAAGACATTTTTACTTTTCGATACACGGCGCACAGGCATTGTTGTATATGCATGTGTTGGGCGATGACAACAGGATGACATCTGCGCGGGAGTAGCCCGCAGAGGGGAATGTACAATCTTCGCAGAGGCAGCCAGCAGACCGCGCTGTCTGCGAAAGCTGGACCGGGAAGAAAAAAGCCCGCGGTGGAGGCCGCGGGCAAAGACCACTTCAAGAGTGGAGAGAGAGAAAAACTGGTTCAACTATAGGCTGCCTCATCCGTACGCACCGCCTACTCTTACAATTACTTACCTCGCTTGCAGATTGTGTAACAGGTAACGCAATACGTCTTTACGCGACTCAACCGTTATTCCCTCGACCGGCCCACACCGGCCGCTTTTGCGGCGTCGCCCGCAGGCGCGCGCGAACAGGTTTATACTGCCTTGGCGCTACCTCAGGCATACGCTGCCGACTTCGGTTCCACCGGCGGCGCGGCCACTACGGATCAACCATGGGCTCCACCTTCAAGAACACCTGCCTCGTCGGCCTGGGCGTGATCGCCGGGGTCGGCCTGACCATGCAGTTTTCCAGCCTCGCCTTCAAGCCGGCGGTCGATGCCAGCATGCCCATCGCCGAGCTGCGCCAGTTGGCCGACGTGGTCGGCGTCATCAAATCGAGCTATGTCGAGCCGGTCGAGGACAAGGCCCTGCTGGCCGAGGCGATCGCCGGCATGGTGGCGTCGCTCGATCCGCATTCGGCCTACCTCGATCCACGCGCCTACCGCGAGCTGCGCGAAGGTACCGAGGGCCGCTTCGTCGGCATCGGCATCGAGATCACCGTCAGCGACGACGGCTTCATCGAGATCGTCACCCCGATGGAAGATTCGCCGGCCGCCAAGGCCGGCGTCAGGAAGGGCGACCTGATCACCCGCATCGACGGCCACCCGGTGCAGGGTACGCCGATCGACGACGCGATCAAGCGCATGCGCGGCGAACCGGGCACGCGCGTCACCCTGACCATCGCGCGCAAGGACGCGCCGGCGCCCCTCGCCTTTGTCGTCGAGCGCCAGGAGATCGTGCAAAAAAGCGTCAAGGCCAAGATGGTGGAGCCGGGCTACGCCTGGCTGCGCGTGGCGCAATTCCAGGAGCCGACGGTGGACGATATGGCGGCCCGGCTGCAGGCGCTGTACCGCGAGGACCCCGACCTGAAAGGGCTGGTGCTCGACCTGCGCAACGATCCGGGCGGCCTGCTGCAGGGCGCAATCGGCGTCGCGGCGGCCTTCCTGCCGGCGAACGCCGAGATCGTCTCGACCAACGGCCAGCTGCTCGACCAGCGCCAGCGCTTCTACGCGCGCCCCGAGTTCTACATGCTGCGCAGCGGGACCGACCCGCTGTCCGCGCTGCCGCCGGCGTTCAAGAAACTGCCGATGGTGGTGCTGGTGAACACCGGCTCGGCCTCGGCCTCCGAAATCGTGGCCGGCGCCCTGCAGGACTACAAGCGCGCCGTCATCCTCGGCAGCCAGACCTTCGGCAAGGGGTCGGTCCAGACCATCCGCCCGATCGGGCGCGACGCCGCGGTCAAGCTGACCACCGCGCGCTACTACACCCCGGCCGGGCGCTCGATCCAGGCGCGCGGCATCGTGCCCGACCTGCCGGTGGACGAGAACCTGGAAGGCGACGGCCTGAACGCGCTGCGCATGCGCGAGGCCGACCTGCAGCACCACCTGGCCAACGGCGCGGGGCCCGAAGTGGCCACCCGCGAGGACGATATCGAGGAGCAGATGCGCCTGCTGGCCGAGGCGCGCACGCGCAAGCCGCTCGACTACGGCAGCCAGGACGACTTCCAGCTGGCGCAGGCCCTGCGCCACCTCAAGGGCCAGCAGGTGGTGCTGTCCAAGCGCGCCAGCACCACCGCTGCCCTGGCGCAGCACAAGCGCTAGCGCCAGCGCCTGTCGGGATAGGCTCGCGGCCCTGCCCCAGCCGATTCCCAGGCATGCGGCTTGCGTGTAGAATCGGCCCACCCTGGGGCTGGACGCCCTTATTTTCCAAGAAAGTTTGCTGAATATGAAACCTGTCGTCATCAGCGGCACCGGCCTGTTTACGCCGCCGCATTCCATCTCGAACGACGAGCTGGTGGCAGCCTTCAACGCCTATGTCGAACTGCACAACCAGGAAC